>JACCDJ011101935.1_pt1 | contig 74300 bp, 51 predicted proteins | sample 7444481 | NCBI WGS metagenome assembly JACCDJ01 (sample SAMN15323435, study PRJNA562643) | freshwater metagenome | isolation source: river surface water | place: USA:Blue River Watershed | collected 2017-08-15
GCTCTTCACAGGGGCCGGCTGGAACGTCATCAAGGTCTTGTGGGGCTCAGACTGGGATGCGCTGTTCGCGCGTGACAAGAATCATGCGTTGCTGAAAGCCTTCTCGCAGACCGTCGATGGGCAGTATCAGACCTTGGGTGCCAACGACGGAGCCTACAATCAAGAAAAATTCTTTGGTCTCGATCCGGAGCTGCGCGCGCTCGTCGCGCACATGTCGTTAGCCGAGATCGATGCGCTCAAGCGCGGTGGCCACGATCCACGCAAACTCTATGCTGCATTCGCGGCGGCTGCGGCCCATCGTGGTCAACCGACGGTGATCCTCGCCAAGACCAAGAAAGGGTACGGCATGGGTCGTGCGGGCGAGTCGCGCATGACGGCCCATCAAGAGAAGAAACTCGATGTCGACGCGTTGCTCGAGTTTCGCGATCGATTCAACTTGCCACTCACGGACACGCAGGTGACCGAGTTGCAGTTTTATAAGCCACCTGCAGATAGCGCGGAGATGCGCTATCTGCGCGAGCGCCGCGCCACCTTGGGTGGTCCACTGCCGTTGCGTCGCAGCAGCGCGAACGCTTTGGCGGTGCCATCGCTCGAGAGCTATGCACAGTTCGCGCTCGAGGCCGACGGCAAGGAGATGTCGACGACGATGGCGCTGGTACGCCTGATGGGCAACCTGCTGCGTGACCGTACGCTCGGTCCGCGTCTCGTGCCGATCGTCGCCGATGAGGCGCGCACCTTCGGTATGGCCAGTCTCTTTCGCCAAATCGGTATCTACTCGCCATTGGGTCAGTTGTATGAGCCGGAGGATGCAGGCTCTTTGCTCTCCTATCGCGAAAGTCGCGACGGGCAGTTGCTCGAGGAGGGAATCACCGAAGCGGGTGCGCTGTCCTCGTGGGTTGCCGCCGCGACGAGTTACAGCGTGCACGGAGTGACGCTGCTGCCGCTCTACATCTATTACTCGATTTTTGGCTTTCAGCGAGTTGGCGATCTCATCTGGGCCGCCGCTGATCAGCGTGCTCGAGGCTTCCTGGTTGGAGCAACCTCGGGTCGCACGACCTTAGGTGGCGAGGGGCTTCAGCATCAGGATGGCTCGAGTCATCTGGTCGCAGCGACGATTCCGAATTGTCGCGCCTACGATCCGGCCTTCGCGGGCGAGCTCGCGGTCATTCTCGATTACGGTGCACGGCGCTTGTTGGAGCAGCAGTGCGACGAGTTCTACTACCTCACCGTCATGAACGAGAATTACCCACAGCCGTCGCTGCCCGCTGGCGCTGCCGAAGGGGTCATTCGCGGTATGTATCGCTACGGCAGCTTCGACGGGTCTGCCTCAGCTGGTGTGAATCGCGCAGCGGCGCCGATTCGCTTGCTCGGTTCGGGTGCCATCCTGCGAGAGGTGATTGCTGCCGCGGAGCGCCTGGCCAACGATTTTGGTATTGCGAGCGAAGTGTGGAGTGTGACTAGCTTCAGCGAGCTCGCGCGTGAAGCAGCCGAGTGCGAGCGCTGGAACCGCTTGCATCCGCTCGACGCTTTGCGCACTAGCCATCTTGAAAGCTGTCTTGCGGGCGATGCTCCGATCGTGGCGGCGAGCGACTATGTTCGAGCCGTGCCACAGTTGCTCGCGAGCTATCTGCCCGGCCGTCGTTTTGTGACGCTCGGTACCGACGGCTTTGGACGCAGCGATACGCGCTCCGCATTGCGCGGCTTCTTCGAGGTGGATCGAGGCAGCATCGTCTTGGCTGCCCTGCAGTCGCTCGTCGATGTGGGCGCCCTCGAGCGCGCGCGGCTAGCCGAGGCCATCGAACGCTTGAAGTTGCCGACCGACGTCTCGCCGAGCTGGCGCCGATAAGCGCTGTTGCGGGCGTTACTCGAGCGTCAGTAGCGCCGTGTTGCCGCCGGTCGCGGTCGTGTTGATGGTCAGCACGCGTTCGGTCGTGAATCGATTCAGATAATTCGGACCGCCGGCCTTGGGGCCGGTGCCTGAAAGACCCGTGCCGCCGAACGGCTGTACGCCGACCACGGCACCGATCATGTTTCGATTCACGTACACGTTGCCGGCGAGGGTTCCCTCGAAGAGCATTCGTCGCGTTCCGTCGAGTCGCGTCTGGATGCCGAGCGTCAAACCGTAACCGTTGGCTCGCAGATCATCGAGCAGTCGCGGCAGCTCTTCAGTTCGATAGCGCAGCACGTGAAGAACGGGGCCGAAGGCCTCTCGCTCCAGCGCGTCGATCGAGTCGATTTCGATCAGTGCGGGACTGACAAAGCGATCCCTCGGTACCGAGCCTGTGTTCGGGGAGATCGCGACGCGTTTGCGCAATCGACCGCGCTGGCACATCTGCGCGATGTGGCGCTCGAGATCGGCTGCGGCTGATGCCGTGATCACCGGGCCGACGTCGGTGGTCAGGTCCGTCGGGTCGCCAACAGCGAGCGTATTCATAGCGCCTTCGAGCATCTCGAGGATGCGATCGGCATTGTCGGCTTGCAGGCATAGCAAGCGCAGCGCCGAGCAACGTTGACCCGCGCTGCCGAAGGCGGAGCTCAGTACATCGTCGACCACTTGCTCGGGTAGCGCCGTGGAATCGACGATCATTGCGTTGATCCCGCCCGTTTCGGCGATCAGCGGCAAGATCGCCCCGTCGCGAGCGGCCAGCGCTCGGTTTAGCCATTGCGCTGTCCGGGTCGAGCCCGTGAAGACGACGCCCGCTAGAGCGTGCTGCCGCAACGCGACTTCACCGAATTCTTTGCCCACCATGGGCAGGACGTGCAACGCATCACGCGGCACGCCGGCGCGATACAGCAGATCGGTCATCGCGAGCGCGACTTCAGGTGTTGTTTCCGCCGGTTTGGCGACCACCGTGTTACCGGTCACCAACGCGGCGACGATCTGACCTGTGAAAATTGCTAGCGGAAAGTTCCATGGACTGATGCAGCACCAGACGCCTCGCGGAACATGACTCAACTCGTTCCGCTCGCCGGTGACACCATCCAGAAAGCTCACTCGACCTTGCAGTTCTCGCGCGGACGTTGCGTAGTAGCGGCAGAACTCGATGGTCTCGCGTATCTCGGCGATCGCATCGCCGGCGGTCTTGCCGGCTTCGCGTGCGAGTAAGGCGAGAAAAGCATCCCGAGACTGATCGAGCAAGTTGGCCGCACGTTCGAGGATCTCGGCGCGTGCATCGACAGGGTGGCCACGCCATTCTGGGAAAGCAAGGCTCGCTGCGCGAAACGCGGTCTCGACGACACCGGCAGTGACGTAGCGGCTCTCGGGCGAGGGTAGTGTGAGCGTGCTTCGCAGACACTGTCCGATCTCCTCGATGCTCGAGCGACGACCGAAGTCGACCCCTCGGGAGTTCAGTCGCGACGGACCGTAGAGGTGGCTCGGTAGCGGAATCCGATCATGTTCGACAGTGGTGAGCGCCTCGATTTCGCTGATCGGATCCGTGACCACTTGCTCGACCGGCACGCGTTCGTCCATGAAGCGATTGACGAAGGACGTGTTGGCGCCATTTTCGAGCAAGCGACGAACGAGATACGCGAGTAGATCCGCATGGGGTCCAACCGGCGCATAGACGCGCACACGCGGTAGGTCGGTCAGTTGTCGCCGTGCCTCGTCGTAGAGCAGGGTGCCCATACCGTGCAGACGCTGAAACTCGAAATCCACCGCACGGCCCGCAGTGTCGCGGTGCGTACGTGCCAAACCGAGTACGGCTGCGATGGTGTGTGCGTTGTGAGTGGCGAATTGTGGGTAGATCCGATCCGATGCGGTGAACAAGGCTCGCGCGCAGGCGAGATAGGACACATCGGTCGAGCACTTGCGTGTGTAGAGCGGATATTCGGCGAGTCCTCTCTCTTGTGCGCGCTTGATCTCGCTGTCCCAGTAGGCCCCTTTCACGAGCCGTACCGCCAGCGCTCGTCCATGGGATCGGGAAAGTTCTGCGACGTGATCGATCACTGCCATGGCGCGACGGCCATAGGCTTGAACGGCAAGACCGAGACCGGGCCAGTCGCGTGTCGTGGGATCACCCGCCATGGCGGCGAAGATTTCGAGTGAAATCTCGAGACGATCTTGTTCCTCCGCATCGACGGTGAGACCGATGCCGCGAGCAGCTGCCAAGCGCGCGAGTTCCAGTGCGCGGGGAATCAGTCGCTCGTGTACTCGTTCGCGATGGATAGCCGAATAGCGCGGGTCAAGCGCCGAGAGTTTGATCGAGATCGACGATCTTTGGTGCAACGAGCCCTCTACGCTGCGCCCGATCTGCTCGATCGCGGCGACATAAGCGTCGTAGTAGCGTCGTGCATCCTCGTCGGTACGAGCTCCTTCGCCCAACATGTCGAAGGAGCACAGCGCGAGGCTGGCGTCTGTCGCCGAGCGTTGCAACGCTTCCTCGATACTGCGTCCGACCACGAATTCGCTACCGATGATTTTCATCGCGCGTCGTAACGCTTGGCGCACCAACGGTTCGCTCGCACGCTGGGTGAGATGACGCAACCAGCCGTTGGCATTGCCACGCAGTTCATCGGGCAACTCGACGAGGCGGCCCGTCAGCATCAAGCCCCAAGTTGACGCGTTGACGAAAAGCGAGTCGGAGCGTCCCGAGTGCGAGTCCCAGTTGCCGCTCGCCAGCTTCTCGGCGATCAATCGATCGGCGGTTTCGTCATCCGGGATACGCAGTAAGGCTTCCGCTAAGCACATCAACGCGATGCCTTCCTGGTTCGAGAGACCGAACTCCTGCAAGAAAGCGTCGAGGTAGGGTCGCTCGTTGGCGCGGGCTCGGGCGCCCTTGACCAAGCCACGGCCAATTTCGAGGGCGGCCTGGCGCTCTGCTATCGAGAGCGGGGCGCTCAAGGCGGTCAGATCCTGCGTTTCCGAGCGCAGAGCGGGTGAAATGAACGTCATGACGCTCATTATGCCGCCGCTCGGTTAGAATGCGTCTATATGGAAACTCTCGGTCCTCCCCAAGCAGATCCTTCCACTAGCGTGAGCCGCAAGGCCTTGCTGCTCGCATTCGAGAATGCGGGTTACTGGAAACCGGCTTTCGCTTTGCTCGTGGATCTGCTGATTTTCGGCGGTGGCCTCGCGCTCGTTCTGATCGACGGTTCGCTCGGGCTGAAGTTCCTCGGCTCGGCTTTGGTGACAGCCGGCATCGTTCGGCTGTTCCTGATCGGACACGACGCTTGCCATGGCTCTTTCTTCAAGAGCCGCTTGCTCAACGACATCTTCGGCCGAGTGGCTTTCCTGCCCTCGATGACGGCCTTCAGTCTTTGGGACGTCGGTCATAACGTGGCGCATCACGGGTTCAACAATCTCAAGGGTCGCGACCAAGTCTGGGCGCCGTTCTCGAAGGAAGAATTCGACGCGCTGCCGGCTTACCGTCGCGTCCTCGAGCGGATCTACCGCAGCGGCGCCGGCTGGGGTCTCTATTACTTCCTCGAGCTGTGGTGGAAGAAGCTGTATTTCGCGACCAAGCGTCAGATCGGTGCGAGCCGTGCCAAGTACCATTGGGATAGCGCGCTCGTCACGGTGGGCATGATCGGCTGGGTTGCACTGGTCGCCGTGGTGGCAGCGCGCACCGATCAGAATTTCTGGTTGTTGTTGGCGCTCGGCGTGGTCGTGCCGTTTGCGCTTTGGAACGTGGTGATGGGGTTCGTGGTCTTCGTGCACCACACCCATCCAGCGATCGCCTGGTTCCAGGCGCGACACGAGTGGCAGCGATATCGCGCTTACCTCACGGCTACCGTGCACGTGCGCTTTCCTTTCGGAATCGATCGTTTGCTCCACAACATCATGGAGCACAATGCGCACCACCTGAATCCGCGTATCCCGATGTATTCACTGCGCAAAGCACAGCGTTTGCTCAGCGAACGCTTCGATAACCAGTATCAGGTGTATCGCATGAATTGGCGCAGCTACCGCGACTGCGTACGCAGCTGCAAGTTGTACGACTACGCCAATCACGCCTGGCTCGACTTCAAAGGTCAGGTGACCTCGCGCGTGCAGTTGGTCGGTCCGCCGCCAGCGTAATCGCTGTCGCGAGTGCTCGGCGATCCACGTCGTCAACGCCAGCTAATTTCCACTTCGTCGCCGATCTTCAATGTGGCTCCCGAGCCGCTTTGAACCTCGGCGTTCTCGCCGAACGTGACGCCATGCAGCGTCGCGTTCCAGCGAAATTCACGTAGTGTGGGCAGCGGATCCTCGGCGGAAGCTCCGGTGGTTTGATCGAGGCTCGTGATCACGCAGCGCGTGCAGGGTTTGACGAGTTTCAGCCTGGCGGTGCCGATGCGCAGCGTCGCGATTCGATCCTCATCCCAAGCGTCGAGCCCGCGAAGCACGAGATTCGGCCTGAAACGATTCATGGGCAATGTCGTCCGCATGCGGCGATTCAAGTCGACCAAAGACGCTTCGTTGCAGACTAAGAGCGGATAGCCGTCCGGAAAATTCTGGTCGATGGCGGAAACCAACCGTGCGGGTGTGCCGATCAGCCGAGTGCAATATCGCGCTGCGTCGTCCCCCGCATCGAGCGCATCGTGATGTCTCTTCCAGATGGAAACTCTGCGGATCGGCTCGGCGGGTGAGGGCAGATCGGCTGGTAAGGCAACAGTGAGTTCGCCGCAATCGGGGTGTTGAAGTCGCAACCTATCGCCCATGACGTCTGCGGCGAGACGCGCCAATTGCGGATGAGTGCGTTGCGTCAAAAATCGTCCGTTATCGTCGATCAGCATCCAATGTCGATCGTGCTGCAGACCTCGCGGCCCGAGCCGTGCTTCGAGGCAGTCGATGACACGACCCGATTTGACCGGGTAGAGATGCAGGGAGGCGATCGTCACACGAGAGTTCATGCGCACAATCATATAATCACCCGCATGATGCGCGAGTTGTCCGATCTGAGTTTTAGTAGTCGCTTCGTCGATGAACTCGAGGGCGAGGTCGACGCACCCAACGTATCCCGCCAGGTGCCCAACGTCGCGTATTCACTGGTGCAGCCGGAGGCGGTCAAGGCGCCTCGTTTGTTGGCGTGGTCGGATGAATGCGCTGCCTTGCTCAATCTTGCCAAGCCAGCAACCGAAGGTCACAGCAGCATCCTCATCCTAGGCGGCAACCAGTTGGCCGTCGGCATGCGTCCTTACGCGGCACGCTACGGTGGACACCAATTTGGTAATTGGGCGGGGCAGTTGGGCGACGGGCGTGCGATTTCTCTGGGTGAGATCGAAGGGCAGGCTGGCAAGTGCTTCGAACTCCAGCTTAAAGGTGCGGGGCCAACACCGTATTCGCGACGAGCCGATGGTCGAGCCGTGCTGCGCTCGAGTTTGCGCGAGTTCGTGTGCAGTGAGGCTATGCACGCGCTGGGAGTGCCAACGACCAGAGCGCTCAGTCTCGTCGCGACCGGCGAGACGGTCATCCGCGACATGTTTTACGACGGCAACCCCACGGCCGAGCCAGGCGCTATCGTTTGTCGTGTCGCGCCATCGTTCGTGCGTTTTGGCAACTTCGAACTGCACGCGGCGATGGATGAACTCGATCGATTGCGTGAATTAGCCGAGTTCGTGATTCGTCACGAGTACCCGCAACATTGGCGAGGCGATGAACCGCCCGATTACGCCGCGTGGTTTCGCGAGATTTGCGAGCGCACGGCCGTGATGATTTCGCATTGGATGCGAGTGGGATTCGTGCACGGTGTGATGAATACCGACAATATGTCGATTCTCGGCCTCACGATCGATTACGGACCGTACGGTTGGCTCGATAACTACGATGCAGACTGGACGCCGAACACCACTGACGCCGCGGGTCGTCGCTACGCCTACGGGCGACAACCGCAGATCGCCTTGTGGAACCTTGCCCGGCTCGCTGGCGCTTTGATGCCGCTGGTTAAGTCGCGCGAGGCGCTCGAGGCCGGTCTCGAGCACTACCGCGAAACCTACGCGCAGCATTTCCGCGCGTCGCTCGCTCAAAAACTTGGGCTCCACGCGCTCGATCGCAACGGGGATACCGAAGCGATGGAGACGCTGTTCGAGTTGCTGGGCGTCGCCGAGACCGACATGACGATTTTCTTTCGGACGCTCGCCGAGACCGAGGACATCGGCGTCGTGCGTGCGGCGATCTACGATCCCGCGGCCTTATCGAGTCCGCTCGCTGCGCGTTGGGACGTCTGGTTGCAGTGGCGACGTGATCGCATCGCCGCTGAGTTGAGTGTCGGCGCCGGCTTGTCCATGGAGCGGCGTCGCGAACGAATGAATGCGGTCAATCCTTGCTACGTTTCGCGCAACTACTTGCTGCAGTTGGCAATCGATGCGGCGACGCAAGGTGATTTGGCACCACTCGAAGAATTGCGGCAAGTGCTCGGTAATCCTTACGAAAAACGCGAGGGCTTTGAGCGCTACGCGATGCGTCGTCCCGACTGGGCGCGTGATCGCCCCGGTTGCTCGGCGCTCTCTTGCAGCTCCTGACCTCTCGCCGTGCTTGGCTTGACGTGCTCGGCGCGCCGAGCGTAGCCTCTCGCCCGTTCGTGAGGTGCCCCGCTGCGATCGTCGCGGTGAGGGTGAAACGGGAAGCCGGTGTGAATCCGGCACTGCCCCCGCAACGGTAAGCGAGGCAGGGCGATCTCTCCTAGACCACTGCAAGCTGCGGCTTGTGGGAAGGTCCATCGCCCGCGGAATCGATGTCCGATTCCACTCGTCAGTCCGGAGACCGGCCTCGTGAATCGCTGCAGACGCGCACGGGTGGTGCACGGCTCCGGAGATGATGAATGTCCTTGAGAACTCGTTTGGGTCGGGCGCTTGCCCTGTTGGTTCCTTTCGTGGCCGTTGCTGTGTCGGCGGCTGAGTCGAGTGTGGTGGTCACGGCGAATCGCTTGAGTGAAGAGCTCGACGACAGCTTGGCCTCTGTGACCGTGATCGAACGTGCCGAGATCGATCAGCTGCAAGCACGCACGCTCGATGAACTGCTGCGTGGCGTCGAAGGGATCAGCATCGCTAGGCAAGGCGGGATCGGTCAGCCGACGTCGCTCTACATGCGCGGCGGCGAGTCCGATCACGTGTTGTGGTTGATCGACGGTGTGCGCATCGGTTCGGTGTCGGCGGGTATTCCGGCGATACAGGATCTGCCGATCGACAGCATCGAGCGGATCGAAATCGTGCGTGGGGTTCGCTCCAGTCTGTACGGACCGGACGCGATGGGTGGAGTCGTACAGATATTCACGCGTCGCGGGGCAGGGGCCTCGCAGAGTCTGCGCCTCACTGGCGGCTCCAACGGAACCCGTCAGGCGGCGCTCGGTTTGGGTGGTTCTGCCAACGGCTGGTCAGTCGATCTGCAGGCGAGCCTGCTCGAGACCGACGGCACAAACGCCTGCCTTGGATTGCCTTTTCCGCCGGGCGGCGGCTGCTTCACGCGCGAGCCGGATCGGGATCCGTACGAAAACCACAGCGCCAATCTTCGGCTCGGGTACCAGTTTGCTTCGGGTTCGAGCGCCGAGGCGTTCATGCAGCGAGCCAAGGCTGATGTCGCTTTCGACGGCTCGTTTCTGAATCGCTCCGATCTCGTCAACCAAGTGGCTGGGTTCAAGGCGCAACATGCCTGGTCGGATCGTTGGCGATCTTCGTTGACGCTGGGTCGATCCTGGGATGAGTCCACCAGTTTCAGCCCGAACGGCGACTACACCAGCACGTTTGATTCACGACGCGATTCAGCGACCTTCCAGACGGATGTGTCGATGGCCAGCGGAACCTTGATTCTGGGTGCCGACTGGTTACTCGATCGGGTCGCGAGTGATGTCGGATTCGACGTCGAGTCGCGCTTCAACCGCGCCTTGTTTGCGCAATACACGGCGGGCGTGGGTCGTTGGCAATGGGGTATATCCGGTCGCAGCGACGACAACGAGCAGTTCGGTTCGCATCAGACGGGCACCGTGTCTCTCGGTTACCGCTCGGCACCGGGCTGGCAGTGGTATGCGAGCACCGGAACGGCCTTCAAGGCGCCGTCGTTCAACGAACTCTATTACCCGGGATTCAGCAATCCAGATCTCGAGCCTGAAAAATCTCGCAATGTCGAACTCGGCGTGAAACGCCGCGAGGCCTGGGGTCGGTGGTCGGTATCACTGTATCGAAATCAGGTCGACGATCTGGTGGCGTACGATGTGGCAATTTTCCGGCCGAATAATGTTGCCAGTGCGTTGTTGCAGGGTGCCGAGGGCCAACTTGATTGGTCTGTCGGCTCGCTCCGGTTCACGCACTCGCTGTCTTGGCTGCAAGCCGAAGATCGTAGCGCCGGGTTCAATCGTGGGCGTGAGCTGCCGCGTCGCCCGAATTGGTCTGGTAAGACGTCCGCTCATTGGCAGAGTGGAGACTGGTCGTTCGGAACCGGTGTCTACTGGATGGGGCACAGGTATGATGACTTGGCCAACTCGCGAGAGCTGGGCAGCGTCGTCACCGTCGATCTGACGTCGGAGTGGCGAGCTACCTCGTCGCTCGCGATGCAGCTGCGAATCGCCAATGCATTCGATCGTCGTTACGAAACGGCGACGTTATACCCCGCCGTGGGTCGGGAATTTTTGTTGAGCGTGCGGTACAGCACGCCGCGTTGAACGTGAGGGAGGCTCGGAACGTGTCGGACATCATCAAAGGTCGTGGATTTTGGATGCTTGCGTTGATCTTGGCGGTGGCCATGAGCGTGACGCGGGTAGGGCATTTCGGCGAGTTTCAGGGTCCGCCCGATGCATCCTGGGCTGTGTTTTTCCTAGCTGGTATGTGGTTGCGCGAGCCGCGTCTGTTCCCCGCCTTTTTCGTGTTGGCTTGGGTGGCTGATCTGACGGCTTTTGCGATGGGAACGCCGACCGATTGCTACTCGCCGGCGTATTTCTTTTTGATTCCCGCCTATGGCGCACTTTGGGCTGCGGGTCACTGGGTCGGTGCCGAAGTCTCGCGAGCGCGCGCTCCGCTCATTCTCGCGGTCGGTGCCGTCGCGGCGCTCGTCACCTTCGTGGTCGCGAATCTCGGTATGTACTGGCTCGCGCCGTCGCCGTCGGCGACCAGCTTGGGCGTCTACGCGGCGGCCGTTGCCGGGTATTTCCCTGGTTACTTGCTGACGATGGGCCTTTACGTGGGGCTTGCACTCGTCGCTGTTGCAGCCTTGCGCTTTAAGCGTCTGGCGAGCGAGTAAAGGTGAACCTCCGAGGGGCCGTCGTATACGCGGAACCCTCGGATCTCTCGCCAAATCTTGGAGACCGGCGTCTCATCGACGATGCCGCTGCCACCGAGCACCTGCACGCAACGATCGACGATCTGAAACAGCGTTTCGCCGCAGCTGTATTTGGCCATGCTGGAGTCGGTTGAGGCGCGACTGCCTTGGTCGAGCGTCCAGGCGACGTAATCGATCATCAACTGAGTTTGCTTCAGATCGACTTCGTTGCGAGCCAAGGCAAAGCCCACACCCTCGTGATCGATGAGCGTCTTGCCGAAAGCCTGCCGACGACAAGCGTATTCGGTGGCGATGTGATGAGCGCGCAGCGCAGCGCCCCACCAACGCATGCAGTGGGTCAGACGGGCAGGTGCCAGCCGCACCTGGGCGTATTTGAAGCCTTCGTGTGGCGCACCGAGTACCATTTCTTTGGGCACCCGAACGTTTTTCAGCGACAACACGCCGTGACCACCCGGCATGGTGTGATCGACGGTATGCATCACGCGTTCGAGTACGATCCCCGGATCCGGTAGCGGCACCAGAAACATCGTGGCGTGGTGACCACCGGTGCGCGCCATCACGATGCCAAAGCCGGCACCTTCGGCGCCGGTGATGAACCACTTGCGGCCATTGATGACCCAGTGATCACCGTCTTCGACAGCCTCGGTTTTGAGCATGTCCGGATCGGAGCCAGAGCCGCCATCAGGCTCGGTCATGAAAAACGACGAGCGCATCACACCGGCCGCGAGCGGTTTCAAAAAACGCTCTTTTTGCTCGTGCGTCGCGATGCGCTCGAGCATGTGCATGTTGCCCTCATCGGGCGCCATGCAGTTCATGGCAACGGGGCCTAGCAGTGAGTAGCCGCTCGCACGCAGAACCGTGGCGGTCTCTCGATGATTCAGGCCGTAGCCGCCCCATTCGGTGCCGACTTGAGGCGCCAGGAGTCCGGCTGAGCGGGCTTTGCCGCGCAGCTCTTGGACTAGATCGTCAGTGATGGGTCCCTGGAATCGCGGATCGGATTCGTAGGGGATGATGACATCGCGAATGAAGCGCGCGGTTCGCGCCTCGAGGTCGAGTTCGCGGGGGCTAGGCGTGAAATCTGTCATAGCCCCCGCAGTTTACCCGTTATCCGCAGCGAATCACTCCCAGGGGAAGCTCGTCGCGACCGAAATGAAAGCCTTGCTGTCCGAGCTGAACACGTTGCCGTCGACGTTGTTACCCGGGCGGTAGTCGCTACCGTCGATCCACTTCAGCGTCAGATCGAACTTGCCGACGGTCTTGGTGAGACCGATGGCGTAGTCGGTGTACTTGTCGTCAGCCCAGTACTCGCCGCTGCTCTGGCCAGCATGCAGCAGCAGACCGAAATCTTTCGGCAACGGCAGCTCGAGGTTGGCTTCGACGTAACGGGCGGCCAAACCCGTGTTGCCGTAGTCCCAGGCGTACCAGAACTTGGTCGAGAAGCCTTGGTAGGCAAGGCCGAAAGCGGCCTCGGCATAGTCGACCTTGTCGGCTGTATCGAAGTAGCTGTACTGCGTGACCGAGAAGTCGTAGGTGAAGTCGTCGGTGATATTGCCCGTGTAGCCAGCGTAGATGTCGAGCTCGACGTCAGAAACCGTATCGGGTCCGAAGTCGACGTTGCTGGCCCAGCCGCCGACGTAAAAGCCCGACTCGCCTGCCCAGTCGAGGCTCAACTGCAGCGAAGGATCCTTGGCGCTTTGACTAATACCGCGGAAGTCGTAGTCGGAGGCCAGAGTGACGGTCGAACTGACTTCAGCGCGGGCCACAGTGCCGACAGCCGCTGCGGTCATCAGAGCGAGAAGGGGGAGGGTTTTCATGCGTTTTTGATCCTCGAAGGGGTGGGTTCCAATCTGACGAAGCAAACGACATGCCATGTACCGCAAGCCGTTTACACGTCAGGTTGCCGGTATTTTAACTCGAAACTCGCACCGGGTTGGTGCGTCGCGAGCATGCGTTGCCGGTCGATAGTGCAGTCACCGTCCCTGACCGGCCGGGTAAACTCACCCCCATGAACGATTCATCCCCGATGACCAGCACCGCGAACCAGACGTGGCATCAACGTGCCGCCGAGTTGAAGCCTGACGGGCGCGCCTTTGTGGCTGGGCAGCGCGTCGCCTCGCTTGCCGGTGCGACGTTCGAGAAGCGCTCGCCGATCGACGGCCGATTGCTTGCGCCGGTTGCAGATGGTCAGAGTGCCGATGTCGATATCGCGGTCGCCGATGCGCGTGCGGCTTTCGTGAGTGGCGTTTGGTCGGCGCGGGCGCCTAGCGCACGCAAAAGAGTCTTGCAGCGCTTTGCCGAATTGATTCGCGCACACAAAGACGAACTAGCCCTGCTCGAAACGCTGGATATGGGTAAGCCGATAGGCGATTCGCTCAAGGTGGATGTGCCGAGCACCGCGCGCTGTATCGAGTGGTATGCCGAGGCGATCGACAAGATCTACGGGGAGGTGGCGCCAACCTCATCGTCGGTGCTGGCGACCATTACCCGTGAGCCGCTCGGCGTGGTGGGCGCCATCGTGCCGTGGAATTTCCCGTTGATCATGACGGCTTGGAAGGTGGCGCCGATCCTGGCCGCCGGTAATTCATTGGTGTTGAAGCCCTCGGAGAAATCTCCTCTGTCGGCTTTGCGTCTTGCCGAGATCGCCATCGAAGCGGGCGTTCCACCCGGCGTGTTCAACGTGGTGCCAGGATACGGTCACACGGCTGGCAAAGCGCTGGCGCTGCATATGGATGTCGATGCGATCGGCTTCACGGGATCGACAGCGACCGGCAAACTCGTCATGCAGTACGCGGGTCAGTCGAATCTCAAGCGAGTGGGGCTCGAGTGTGGCGGCAAGTCGGCGAACATCGTTATGGCCGATTGCCCCGACCTCGAGGCGGCGGCAACTGCGGCTGCCTTCGCCATCTTTTTCAATCAGGGTGAGATGTGCTCGGCGGGGTCCCGTCTGCTCGTGCAGCGCTCGATACGCGAGGCGATGCTCGAGCGGATCACGACGATCGCCAAGCGTATGGTGCCCGGCGATCCGCTCGATCCCTCGACCCGTCTCGGTGCTCTGGTCGACGAGACACAGATGAACCGAGTGCTGGGATACATCCACAGCGGTCGCGAGCAAGGCGCTCGCCTGCATTGTGGTGGTGGACGCGTGCGACAGGAGAGTGGCGGTTACTACGTCGAGCCAACGGTTTTCGACGACGTCTCGCCGCAAATGACGATCGCGCGCGAAGAAATCTTTGGTCCGGTACTGGCGACGATCCCGTTCGATACGATCGACGAGGCAGTTTCGATCGCGAACGCGACCGAGTACGGTTTGGCTGCAGCAATCTGGAGTCGGGACATCAACGTGGCGCACAAGGCCGCGCGAGCCCTGCGCTCGGGTATGGTCTACGTGAACTGCTATGACGCCGACGATATCACCGTGCCCTTCGGTGGATACAAGCAATCGGGTATCGGGCGTGACAAGTCGTTGCACGCATTCGAGAAGTACACCGAATTGAAGACCACCTGGATCGAATTCGGTTGAGTGGCAGCGAATTGAGTTTGATCGACGAACCGGTCGCGTTCGTCGATGTAGAGACCACGGGCGGGCATCCCGCTTGGCACCGTATCACCGAGATCGCGATCGTGGCGATGCGTGACGGACAGGTCGAGTGGCGTTGGAGTTCGCTCGTGAATCCCGGCGTCTCGATCCCTCCGTCCATTCAGCGATTGACCGGTATCAGCAACGGCATGGTCGCCGAGGCTCCCACATTCGAGGAGTTGTCGCGCGAGATCTTGGAGCGATTGGCGGGTCGACGTTTCGTCGCGCACAACGTCCGTTTCGATTACGGTTTCGTTCGCAGCGAGTTACGACGCGCTGGCCACGCCTACAGCGCGCCGCTCGCGTGCACCGTGCGTTTATCGCGCGAGCTGTTTCCGGAAGCCGATCGTCACAATCTCGATGCGATCATCGAGCGGCATGGTCTGCAGTGCGAAAGTCGCCATCGTGCCTTGCCAGACGCCGACGTCTTGGCGCAATTGTGGCAACACTGGCGATCGACTCTTACGCCCTCGCGATTTGCGGAGGCGATCGAGCGGGTAGGCCGCCGACCGTCCCTGCCTTCGCATTTGCCGCCGGATCTGATTGACGATGTGCCAGAAGTCTGCGGCGTATATCGATTCATGGGCGAGGGCGATGCGCTCATTTATGTTGGAAAGGCCAAGAACATTCGCGAGCGTGTCTTGGCGCACTTTGGCGGAGCGACTCGCGATTCGAAATCGCAGCGCCTAGCAGCACAGGTTCGGCGCATCGAGTGGACCGAAACTGCCGGCGAACTTGGCGCGCTACTACTCGAAGCGCAATGGGTACGGCAGTTCAAACCGGTCTACAACCGGCGCTTGCGTGGTGGTGAACACCACACGTGGTTCGTGAGCGACGATGGATCGTCGCCCTTGTTGCAACGGCTCGAGGGACCTTTGCCTGATGGCGGCGATTGCTTTGGGCTGTTTCGAACCGTCAAGGCTGCGCGGACTGCGCTCACCACGATCGCGAGGGAGCGTCGCCTGTGCTTGAAGACGCTCGGGCTCGAGACTTCCGGAGCTGGCAGCTGTTTTGGCTATCAACTCGGTCGGTGCGATGGTGCGTGCGTGGGCGGTGAATCTCTGCAGAAACATGCGTTACGTTTGAAGCTCGCACTCGCTAAACACAAGCTGAAAAGTTGGCCGTATGCCGGGCCGATCCGTATCGAGGAGCGTAACGCTCAGGGTCGTATCGAGTGGCATCATGTCGATCGTTGGCAATATCTCGGAACCAAGACCGTCGACGGCGAGCGCGCCAACGAATCGGCTTTCGATCCGGACGTTTATCGCATCCTCGTGCGGCATTTGCGTGCGGGATCCCGCTATCTGCGTATTACGACACTGGACGAGTCCGGTTGGATGAACGTCAATGAATAATCTGGATATCCGTCAGTTCCTTGCTAGCGTACCGCGCGGCTTCGGTGACTTGCTCGCGCGGGAGCTCGAAGCCCTCGGGGCTACCGACATTCGCGAGCGAGGTAACTCGGTCGCCTTCACCGGGTCGTTGGAGGTGGCGTATCGGTTGTGCTTGGAATCGTGGGTGGCGAGTCGCGTCTATCTCGAACTGGTTAGGTTCGAGGCTGCCGACGATGCGGCCATTCACACGGCACTCAAAGCCATCGATTGGCGTCGACACATCGATCCCACTGCAACGCTCGCTTGCGAGTGGAGCGGGCGACATCCTGCAATCAACAATACCCACTACGGCACGTTGCGTTTGAAGGACGCGATTTGTGATGCGTTGCGCGATACGGTGGGTCAGCGTCCGGATATCGCGACGCACGAGCCGGGCGTTCGCGTGCATGCGCATGCCGTTGGCACGCGCGTCACGGTGTCGCTCGATTTGTCCGGCGAAGGTTTACATCGACGCGGCTGGCGAGGCGATACCGGTGAGGCGCCGCTGCGCGAGAACATGGCTGCCGGCATTCTCGTACGAGCAGGCTGGCCGAAGCTCTCGGCCGACGGCGCAGCCTTTTTGGATCCCATGTGTGGCTCGGGCACACTCGTCATCGAGGCCGCACGCATGGCGGCCGGATTCGCCGCGAATTATCGACGACGGTACTTCGGTTTCCTGCGTTGGAAGGGTCATGACGATGCGCTTTGGCAGCGGCTGGTTGCCGAGGCAGACGTGCGCGCTCGGCAAGGGTTGCAGCGATTGATCGACTCGACGACGATTTTTTGGGGTCGTGATCAGGACGCTCGCGTACTCAAGGACGCGAAGATCAATGCCTCGCATGCCGGTGTCGCTGAAATCACCGACTTCGCGGTTGGTGCTCTTACCGATACGCGTCGTCCCTCGAATTCCGCTACGGGCTTACTCTGTACCAACCCGCCGTGGGGTCAAAGACTGGGTGATCTCGAGACGGCGCGAGCCGTGCACCGGGAACTTGGTCGTGTGTTACGTGAGGAGTTCCAGGGTTGGCAGGCGGCTATCCTGACCGGAGACGCCTCGCTCGGACTCGAGCTCGGTCTGCGTGCGCATCGAGTGCACACGGTTTGGAATGGCGCGACGGAATGCCGATTGCTGCGCATCGAGATAGCAGAGCGGGCAGAGCGGGATCTTCGTCCGAAGGCGGGGCTGCAAATCGACGCGGATCTCGCGACGACGCCGGGTGCCACGATGTTCGCCAATCGCATCCGCAAGAATCTCAAAAGTTTGTCGGCATGGGCACGCCGCGAGCAGGTTACCTGCTACCGAATCTACGACGCCGATATGCCCGAGTACGCCTTTGCCATCGATCGGTATGCTGCCGCGTCAGAGGCGCCAGTTTGGCTCGTGGTGCAGGAGTATCAGGCGCCTGCCGATATTCCCGAGGAGACCGTTCGTCGGCGTCGCAGTGAGGCGCTCGCCGCGCTCGTGGCGGCGACGGGCGTGCCCGCCGAGCACATCCATCTGAAAACTCGCCGGCGCATCAAGCGTGGCGACCAATACACCAAGCGTGACGAGCGCGAAGAGTTCCACGTGGTCGAGGAGGATGGCCTGAAGTTTCGCGTGAACTTCGTCGATTATCTCGATACGGGGCTCTTCCTCGATCATCGTCCGACTCGCTCTCGTTTGCGTCGTGCCGCTGGCGGCAAACGGTTCTTGAACTTGTTCGGTTACACGGGCAGCGCCACGGTACACGCGGCAGCGGGGTCGGCGCTGTCGACCACGACGGTCGATTTATCTGCGACCTACCTCGATTGGTGTCGACGCAATCTGGAGCTGAATGGTCTTTGGGGTGAACGGCATCGACTGATTCATGCGGACGTGCGCGAGTGGTTGAGCGAAGCGGCGAGGCGCGAAGAGCGGTTTGATCTGATCTTCTGCGACCCACCGACTTTTTCGAACAGCAAACGAATGGAGGGCGTATTCGACGTGCAGCGCGATCATGTCGAGCTGCTCGATGCCTGTATGGCGATTTTGGCTGAGGGAGGCCTGTTGGTCTTCTCGACTAACGCCCAGCGTTTTCGACTCGATCCCGTGTTGGAGCAACGCTACCGCATCGAGGATGTCACCGAGCGCACGATCCCGCCGGATTTCGCCCGCAATCGACAGATCCATCGCTGTTTCGAGTGCCGTGGCGCGGACAGGCCGCGTCGGACGCTGGCGCTCGATCGCCCCCGCGCGTAACGTGTTCCCATGATGCGATTTTTCTTTGGACTCATTCTCGTTGCCGCTTCGTTGGTGGGTTGTGGACGCTCGGGATCCGATGCGCCCCCGGCTGCTTCATCCTTGACCGTCACCGTGACCAATCCGGTCACGCGCTCAATCACGCGCGAGGTCGCAGCCTCCGGTTCGGTCGCGCCATGGCAGGAGATGATTCTCGGCGTGGAGGTGACAGGTCTGCGCGTTGCCAAGGTTTTGGTGGAGCCTGGCGATCGCGTCGTGGCGGGACAGCCGCTCGTCGAGCTCGATCGACGCACGCTCGAGGTACAGGCCCGACAGGCCGAGGCCAATTTGCTGCAGGCGAGGGCGAGTGCAGAGCTCGCGGCCTCGCAGGCTAAGCGCGGCGAATCGTTGCTAGCTCAAAAATTAATCTCGACCAGCAATTTCGATGAGCTGCAGGCGAATCGATCGCGTGCTGCGGCGCAAGTGGTGGTGGCCGAGGCGGCGCGCGACGAAGCGGCGCTGCGTTTGGGGTTTGCGACTTTGCGTGCGCCCGATGCGGGTGTGATTGCAGTCCGTCGCGTGCAACCCGGGCAGGTCGTCACTGCTGGCAACGAGTTGTTGCGACTGATTCGGCGTGGTCGACTCGAATGGCGTGCCGAGATCGCCGAGCGCGATATCGGTCGTCTGAAAATCGGCGCAAAAGTCGTGCTGCGTGCACCCGATGGTGAGAGCGTCGCCGGTGTGGTTCGCGCGGTGTCACCGGGCGTCGATCCCCAAACGCGCACGGGAGTGCTGTTTGCCGATCTTCCGGCGCCCGGGTCGCTACGCTCGGGCATGTTCGTCGAAGGTCGACTACAGGTCGGCACGGCAGAGGTGATGGCCGTCCCGCGAGAGTCGGTGGTTTTTCGCGACGGCTACTCCTACCTATTCGTGCTGGGTGATGGCGGTGTGGTCTCACAGCGTCGGGTCGATACCGGCGTTATGCAAGGCGATTTCATTGAGCTTCGCAGCGGGCTGAATCCTGCAGAAAAAGTGGTCGTACGCGGGGCTGGTTTTCTGAGCGATGGTGATGTCGTCAAGGTCGTCGAACCGAAGACCCCGGAGCAAGCGGCGTCGTGAATCTATCCCTCTGGGGCATTCGCTATCCGCTGCCGTCGGTACTCGCCTTCGTCCTGTTGACGGCGGCGGGCTTCTGGGGATGGCACAAGCTGCCAATCTCACAATTGCCGGATATCGCGCTGCCGACGATCCAGGTCACCGTCGGGCTGCCTGGAGCAGCCCCGTCGACGCTCGAAACCGACGTGACGCGCAAGATCGAGGATGCGGTGTCGAGCATTCCCGACATCGACAAGATCACCTCGGCCGTCAGTGAAGGGACGTCGATCACCAAGATCGAGTTCGAACTCGGTCGTGACCTCGACCAAGCACTCGATGAAGTAAAGGATGCCGTCGCACGCGTGCGACGCGATCTACCAGCCGACATCAACGAGCCGACCATCCAAAGAATGAACTTGGTCGGCGGTACGCTGATTGCGTTCGCTGTCGAATCCGATCGACTGGCTCCCGACGAGCTCTCGTGGTTCGTCGACGACAAAGTCTCGCGCGCCTTGTACAGCGTAGCGGGTGTTGGGTCGATCAGTCGCGTCGGCGGCATCGTCCGCGAGGTGCGAGTCGAGTTGCGTCCCGAGGCGCTGCAGGCGCTCGGAGTGTCGGCTGGCGCAGTGTCAGCTCAGTTGGCGCGACTACAGGTCGAGAAGCCGGGCGGTCGCACCGAAACGGGCGGCGCCGAACAGGCGGTGCGCACGGTCGCCATCGTGCGTACGGCAGCAGAGCTTGCCGATTATCCGATCTATTTGCCGGATGGACGTTCGGTGCGTTTGTCGTCGATCGCGACGGTGACCGACGGAGCGGCCGAGGCGCGAGCGGCCGCCTTGCTCAACGACAAACCCGTCGTCGGCTTCTCGGTACGTCGGACTGCGGGCTCGAGTGAGGTCGATGTCGGTCAGGGCGTGCGCGCTCGGATCGCGAAGTTGCAGGCGGAGCATCCTGAAGTGCGTTTCGTCGAAGTGCTCTCGACCGTCGAGATCGCTAAAGCTTCCTACGACGCCTCGATGATGATGCTGCTCGAGGGCGCGTTGCTCGCGGTCCTCGTGGTGTGGTTCTTCCTGCGCGAGTGGCGCGCAACGTTGATTTCCGCGTTGGCGCTGCCGCTATCGGTGATACCGACCTTTGCGGTGATGTATTGGCTCGATTTTTCGTTGAATTTGCTGACGTTGCTGGCGCTGGCCGTTGTCATCGGCGTGTTGGTCGATGACGCCATCGTAGAAGTCGAAAACGTCGCGCGACATCGAGCCATGGGCAAAGCGCCCATGCAGGCGGCAATCGATGCCGCCGATGAAATCGGGATTGCGGTTATCGCCACTTCGGTCACGTTGGCGGCTGTTTTCATACCGGTGGCGTTCATGCCGGGTGTCACCGGCAAATTCTTCAAAGAATTCGGGTGGACTGCCGCTGCGGCGGTATTGTTCTCTTTGCTGGTCGCACGTCTGCTGACGCCAATGTTGGCGGGCCACTTCATGCGTGGCGAGCCGAAGTCGGTCGTCGACTCACCGCTGATGACACGTTATCTCGGCTGGGTGGAGTGGGCGATCGCGCACCGACGACGAACTCTCGCGTTGGCGGCGGCCACTTTTGTTTTGTCTTTGGCGATTGTGCCATTGATCCCGACGACTTTTGTACCGACGACCGACGTCGACCAGGTTCAACTGCAGGTGGAGTTGCCGCCAGGGGCGCGTCTCGATGATTCGTTGCAGGCAGGTCGTGAGGTGCGTGCGCGACTGCGTGAGGGCGTGCCAGAAATCGAGAGCTTCTTCACGATCATCGGCGGCGAGGGTGGCGAGTCGATGGGTGGTGGCGTGAGTTTCCCCGAGGTCCGCAAGGTCAGCATTACGTTGACCTTCAAGGACGATCGCCAACGTACGAGCTCCGAACTGGAAAATGCCGTGCGCGCGCAATTGGTCGACATGCCGGGTATCCGCACGAGTTTCGCGACCGGGGGTCCTGGTGATCGGCTGACCATGGCTTTCGCCGGTCGCGACTCGGAAACGTTGGCAGCCGCGGCTCGTGAACTGGCGGCCTCGATACGCACCGTACCGGGTATCGGCACGGTGACGACCTCCGCTGCGTTGCTGCGTCCGGAGATTGTGATTCGACCAGATCCGGCGCGTGCTGCTGATCTCGGGGTCTCGACGGTCGATATCGCCGATGCAGCGCGTATCGCCACGAGTGGTGACGTGAACCAGCGTCTCGCCAAATTGAACCTGGCCGAACGACAGGTGCCGATCCGCGTGAAATTGGCTGACTCGGCACTGAGCGACATCGAGATGCTCCGGCAGTTGCGAGTGCCCGGCAAGAACGGGCCCGTGCCACTCGCCGCGGTTGCCGAAATCGGTGAGGGCAGTGGCCCTGCGCGCATCGATCGTCGTGATCGCGAGCGAGTCATCACTGTGTCGGCGGAGCTCAACGGCTTGCCACTAGGCGATGTCATGAGCGAAGTTCGTCGCATGCCGGCCATGCAGAACTTGCCAGCCGGAGTGCGCATTCTGCCTGCAGGTGACTCCGAAGCGTTCGTCGAACTCTTCGTCGGCTTCGCCCTGGCGTTACTCGCCGGCGTCTTATCGGTTTATCTCGTGCTGCTGTTGCTGTTCCACAGCGGTACGCAGCCAATAGTGATCCTCGCTGCGGTTCCCCTGTGCGGCGGTGGTGCTTTCGGTTTGCTGTTGCTCACCGGTACGGCACTGTCCTTGCCGTCCTTGATCGGCTTGCTGTTGCTCAATGGAATCGCAGTCAAAAATTCCATTCTGATCGTCGACTACGCCATCTTGGGTGAGCGTGCCGGGCTTTCGCGTCACGATGCGTTGATCGATGCCTGTCGCAAGCGCGCTCGTCCGGTCATCATGACGACGCTCGCGATGGGCGCTGGCATGTTGCCGATCGCGCTCGGCCTTGGCGCGGACGGAAGTTTCCGCACGCCGCTCGGCGTGTCGGTCATCGGTGGTTTGATCACCTCGACACTGCTGTCGCTCGTCGTGATTCCCGCGGCGTATTCGATGGTCGCTGAAATTACCGAGCGGTATCTGCACCCGCTGCGCGATCGACTGTTTCATCGCGCCTCGGGATCAGAGCCAATCCCGTAGCCGATACCAGAGCATCGCGAGTACCAACAGCGGGCGACGCAGCGCGTCGCCGCCGGGGAAGTCGTGGTGGGGAATGCGGCTGAACACATCGAATCGCTCGCTCGTACCGCCAATGGCCTCGGCGAGCAATTTCCCGGCGATGCCCGTCAGTGCGATGCCATGGCCGGAAAATCCTTGCACGAAGTACACGTCGGGTTCGAGTCTGCCGAAGTGCGGTGCGCGGTTCATGGTGATATCGACGTAGCCGCCCCAGGCGTGCTCGATTCGCGCATCGGCAAGTTGCGGGAACACCTGCAACATTCGTGCGCGCGTGGCGCGAGTCGTCCCGAGAGGGTCCAGCCCTGAATAACTCACCCGCCCACCGAAGAGCAGGCGGTGGTCGGCGGAGCGGCGAAAATAATCGAGTACAAAGTTGGTGTCGGTGACCGCTGCGTTGTTTCGGATCAACTCGTTCGCGCGCGCTTGGCCCAACGATTCGGTTGCGATGATGTAGGTCGCAACGCCCATGATTTTTCGCGAGAGTTCGCGGGAGTATCCGCCGAGAGCGGCGTTACCACAGAGCGCGAGATGGCGCGCAATCACTGCGCCCGCTGCGGTTTGAATGACGAGTCGCCCGTCACGTCGCTGATGTGCAAGCGCGCGCGTGTGTTCGAAGATGCGCGCACCGCGGCTCGCAGCGGCGTCGGCAAGGCCGAGTGTGTAACGCAGCGGCTGCAAGTGTCCGGCATTGGAGTCGTAAGTCGCAGCGAGATAACGTGGGCTTGCAATGCACTCACGCAGCTCGACCCGATCCATCAGGCGCATCGAGTGATAACCGTAGACCTGTTGCAGGCGCGTCACTTCGCTTTCGAGGGCGGCGGCTTGTCGAGGTTTGATCGCCACCTGCATCTGACCGGCGGTGTAATCGCAATCGATCGAATATCGCGCGATGAGATCGCGCTGCAAGGAAAGTGCTTCGACGGTGCAGCCCCATATGCGTTTGGCTGCATCGAGCCCGATCAAACTTTCGAGTTTGTCCTGGCCGCAGGCAACACCGGTGATCGCCTGCGCGCCACTGCGTCCAGAGGCGCCCGAACCGATGCGATCAGCCTCGAGCAACACAACACGGTAACCGCGCTCGGCGAGGTGTAATGCGGTGGAGCATCCGGCGATGCCGCCGCCGACGACACAAACATCGGTCTCGATCTCACCGGCGAGTGCGGGATGGGTGGGGGCCGCGGGTGTCGCTGCGTGATACCAGGTCGATGACGACATTAGAGGGCGCCCATGAACCAGGCGACCTCCAGCGGCGTCACGTACGAATCGAAGTCTTCGAGCTCGGCGCGTTTGACGGTCGAATACACATCACGAAAGGGTCGGCCGAGATAGTGGGCGGCGAAGTCGCTTTGCTCGAATCGTTCGATCGCGGTAGCCCAATGGATCGGCAGTCTGTCGCCGGTCGTGCGATACGCGTTGCCCTCGATGGCTGGCGGCGGCTCGAGGCTCTCGGCAAGCCCGTGGTGGATGCCCGCCAGAATCCAGGCGACTACGAGATAGGGGTTGGCATCGGCGCCCGCGAGACGGTGCTCTATGCGTCGATTGCGGTCGTCGCTGACCGGGATCCGCAGCGCCGATCCCCGATTATTGATGGACCAGCCCGGCGTGAGTGGCACGTACGACTCCGCACGGAATCGTCGATAGCTGTTGGGGCCCGGTGCGCACAGCGCCATGCCGTCACCAAGGGTTCGCAGCATCCCGGCGAGTGCATGGCGTAACTCGGTGCTGGCAGGTCGCCCCTCGCTGAGGGCTGGATCTGGGCATTCGAACAGGTTGCGCCCGCCGGCATCGAGCAAGCTCACGTGCACGTGCATCCCCGAGCCCGCCATATCCCGGTAGGGCTTCGGTAGGAAGGTCGCATCCCACCCATACTCTCGGGCGACACTGCGCACGATCCGCTTGAAGCGCAGCGCCTCGTCACAGGCCTGCAGCGCGTCGGCTCGATGCAGTAGATTCACCTCGAACTGACCCGGGCCGTATTCGGCCAAGGCTCCGGTCGCCGGCACACCTTGCTGTTCGCACGCTCGATAAATTCTAGACAAAATCTCTGAATATTCATTGAGATATGTCATTGAGTTAATCTGAGTTTGAAATTCACGACGTTGCGTGATGGGCAGTGGCGGCGGCTGCGGCTGCCCCTCGCTGGTCCGAGTTCGGTCGATGAAGTAGAACTCGTATTCGATCGCGACGACCGGCGTCAGATTCAGGCGGTGCAGTCGATCGAGCACCTTGACGAGGACATGCCGCGGGTCGGCATGGAAGGGGCGGCCGTCGGGCTCGTACATCGACAACTGCATCTGCGCGAGGCCCGGCGATTGCCATGGAACGGTGACGAGGCTGCCAGGCAGCGGTCGACAGGGTCGATCCGCATCGCCCTCGTCGAAACCAAGGCCCGTTGCTTGAACTGTGCCGCCGAGGACATCGAGGGCGAACATGGAGCCTGGCAACAACATTCCGTCGCGATAGAGGGCTTCGAGCGCTGCCCGGTCGACCCGCTTGCCGCGCTCGACCGTATTCAGGTCGTTCAGGTAGGCATCCACATGGGTCACCTCCGGGTGTGCGGCCAGAAACGCCTGCAGTTCGCTCACGGGGGTATCGGCAGTCATGGCTCGATTTTATGGTTAAATGTTGGCGGGCGTCGTTCATTCATGAGTCGACACCCGACCCCGCATGGCATCTCTTCCCGTCATTGGTATCCCCGCCGATCGCCGCATGGTCGGCCCGCATCCGTTCCACATGGTCGGCGAGAAGTATGCGCACGCGGTGGCGAGGGCGTCCCACGCGTTGCCCTTATTGATTCCCGTTTTACCTGAGCCGCTCGCGGTCGATGATTTGCTGGACTCGGTCGATGGTTTGCTGCTGCCCGGCAGCCCCTCCAACATCGAGCCCCATCATTACGAGGAGGGGCCTAGCGAGCCCGGCACGTTGCATGATCCCGAGCGTGACGCCACCACCTTGCCGTTGATTCGCCGCGCGATCGAGCGGGGCGTGCCGTTGCTTGCGATTTGTCGCGGATTTCAGGAGCTGAACGTCGCCCTCGGTGGCAGTCTTTGGCAGCGCGTACACGAAGTGCCGGGGCATCGCGACCATCGAGAAGACAAGCAGGCTCCGCTCGATGTTCAGTACGGTCCAGCACACGAGGTGCACCTCGCCGAGGGCGGCTGGTTTCGCACCTGGGCTGACGGCGCGGAGTCGATCCGCGTGAACTCTTTGCATTGGCAGGGGGTCAAACGACTCGCGCCCGGTTTGCTCGTTGAGGCTAAAGCGCCCGACGGGTTGATCGAGGGGTTTCGCGTGGCCGAGTCGCCGGCGTTCGCCGTGGGTGTGCAGTGGCACCCTGAGTGGCGGGTGATGGCCAATCCATTTTCCGTTGCCATGTTCGAGGCATTCGGTGCGGCGGCGCAGCAGCGCGCAGTGCGTCGTCATGCCACGAGAGGTTGATGTTATGAGTGATCCGATTTCACAGTACTTCAAAGATTTCAACATTCAGGAAGTCGAGGCGATCGTCCCCGATATGGCCGGTATCGCTCGCGGCAAGTTGATGCCTGCGGAGAAGTTTCAGGGAGATCGCGGTATGCGATTGCCCGAGAGCATCTTCCTGCAGACCGTCACCGGCGATTATCCGGAGGATACGGCCCAGGCGATGAGCCCCGCCGAAATCGATATCATCTTGAAGCCCGATCCCCGCACCGTGCGGCGAGTGCCTTGGGCGGCGGAGCCGACGGCTCAGGTGATTCACGACTGCTTCTACGCGGATGGGCGTCGAGTGAAGATGGCGCCTCGCGAAGTGCTCAAGCACGTGCTCGATCTTTATGCGCAGCGCGGCTGGGAGCCGGTCGTGGCACCGGAGCTCGAGTTCTATCTGGTCGAGCCTAACGTCGATGCCGACTATCCGCTCAAGCCACCGATGGGGCGATCAGGTCGCTCGGAGCCGGGTCGCCAGTCCTACAGTATCGCAGCGGTCAATGAATTCGATCCGCTGTTCGATGATCTTTATCAGTTTTGCGAGGCGCAGGACATCGCCATCGACACGCTGATTCATGAAGATGGCCCAGCGCAGATGGAGATCAACCTGCTGCACGGTAACGCACTCGATCTGGCGGATCAGGCGTTCATGTTCAAGCGCACGGCGCGCGAGGCTGCCTTGCGTCACAAGATGTACGCCACCTTCATGGCCAAGCCGCACGCGAAAGAGCCGGGCAGCGCGATGCACCTGCATCAGAGCGTGGTGGACAAGAAAACCGGCAAGAACGTGTTCTCTGCAGAGGATGGCACGCCGACGCCATTGTTCTTTGCGCACCTGGCGGGTTTGCAGCGCTATCTACCGGCGGCGATGGCCTTGTTTGCGCCCAACGTGAATTCCTATCGGCGCATCACCCGCTTTCAGGTGGCGCCGATCAACGTGCAATGGGGCTACGACAATCGCACGGCGGGGTTGCGCGTGCCGATGTCAGAGCCGCAGTCGCGTCGCGTCGAGAATCGTATCTCGGGCGCGGATGCGAACCCGTATCTCGCCACGGCTGCATCGCTCGCCTGCGGATATCTCGGCATGGTGCAGGGGTTGTCGCCTACCGATCCGATTTCCGGCAGTGCGCACGATCTGCCGTTCTCCTTGCCGCGTAATCTCGATGAGGCGATCCGCTTGTTACGTGAGTGTGATCCGTTGATCGAGATTTTGGGTGACTCGTTCGTCTCGGCTTTCGCGCTCGTCAAAGAAGCCGAGTACGAAGTATTTCTGCAGGTGATCAGCTCTTGGGAGCGCGAACACTTGTTGCTGAACGTTTGAGTCGGCCGTGAGCCTGGACCAGCGAGACGACATGACGGCGACGCGCAGCACGGCCGAGTGGCAGCGGCTTGATGCAGCGCACTATCTGCATCCCTTCACCGATCATCAGGCGCTCTCGGCCAAGGGTGCGCGTATCATCACGCACGCTGAAGGCGTCTATCTGCACGATTCGGAAGGGCATCGGATACTCGATGGTATGTCGGGTCTTTGGTGCGTCGCGCTCGGCTACGGACGACAAGAGCTGGCTGAGGCTGCTTATCGTCAATTGCAGCAGCTGCCGTACTACAACAGCTTCTTCCAGTGCGCGAATCCGCCAGCGATTGAGCTCGCGGCTCTGTTGGCGGAGTTGACGCCGCCGCAGTTCCAGCATGTTTTCTTCACCGGTTCCGGCAGCGAGGCGAACGATACCTTCGTGCGTCTCGCGCGTCGTTACTGGGCGTTGCAGGGCAAGCCTGAGAAGCGCGTCATCATCAGTCGCTGGAATGGTTACCACGGTAGCACCATGGCAGGCGCGTCGTTAGGCGGGATGAAGGCGATGCATGCTCAGGGTGGTTTGCCGATCCCCGATATCGTGCATATCGGTCAGCCGTACTGGTTCGAGTGCGGCGGTGACCTCACCCCCGAAGAATTTGGTCTGCAGGCCGCGCGCGAGCTCGAGAGCAAGATTCTCGAGATCGGACCCGAGCGCGTGGCTGCGTTCATCGGTGAGCCGGTGCAGGGAGCAGGCGGTGTGATCATCCCGCCCGAGTCGTACTGGCCCGAGATTCAGCGCATCGTGGATCGCTACGGCATCTTGTTCGCATCGGACGAGGTGATTTGTGGCTTTGGACGAACCGGTCAGTGGTTCGGTTGTGAGCATTACGGTACCCGGCCCGATTTCATGACGCTCGCCAAGGCGATCACCTCGGGCTATCTGCCGCTCGGTGCGTTGATGGTGGGTGAGCGCGTCGCCGAGGTGCTGATCCGGGAGGGTGGCGAGTTCGCGCACGGCTACACCTACTCAGGGCATCCAGCAGCCGCTGCGCTGGCGCTCGCGAACCTCAAGATCCTGCGCAAGCAGAGCATAGTCGATCGTGTCAGAGACGAACTGGCGCCGCACTTCGCCTCCCGTTGGCGCCAGCTTGCCGACCACCCGCTCGTCGGTGAATCGCGATCGCTCGGTCTGCTCGGGGCCCTGGAGCTCGTTCCGGCCAAGCCGTCGCGGCGGTTCTTCCCGGAGCGCGGCACGGTGGGTACGCGTGCGCGGGATCTATCGGTCAAAAATGGCCTCGTGATGCGTGCCGTGTGGGACACCTTGATCGTCGCTCCGCCGCTCGTGATCGAGCCAAGACAGATCGACGAGCTCGTGTCCAAGGCGGCGCAAACCCTCGACGAGTTGTATCAAGCACTGCGAGCTGAAGGCGCGCTCTGAGATTTCACGCGCTCGGGCTTTTCAGGGGGGGGTGGCTGCGCTATAAAAGCGGCAGCGCAATGGGGCGCGTCACGTCGACTCTCAGGGAGACCTCCACGAAATGAAAACTTCGGCCCGTGCGGCACTCGTTGCCGTTACCGTCTCGGCTATGTTGGTGGCTTGTGGTGACAAGCCAGCCGAACAACAGAAGGTGCTCAACGTCTACAACTGGTCGGATTACATCGACGAGACGGTGATCACCGACTTCGAGAAGGAAACGGGCATCGACGTCACTTACGACGTGTTCGATTCCAACGAAGTACTCGAGACCAAGTTGCTCGCGGGCAGCACTGGCTACGACATCGTCGTGCCGTCGGCGTCATTCCTCGAGCGGCAGATCAAGGCGGGTGTGTTCCAGAAGCTCGACAAGAGCAAACTGCCCAACCTGAAGAATATGGATCCTGAACTCATGGCGAAGGTCGCCCGCCATGATCCGAACAACGAGCATTCGGTCAATCATCTTTGGGGTACGTCGGGGGTTGGGTACAACATCGACAAGATCAACGAGCGTATGAAAGACGCGCCGGTCGACAGCTTCGCGATGTTCTACGACCCGAAGGTCGTTTCGAAATTCGCCGACTGTGGTGTGTCGATTCTCGATGCTCCATCTGAAGTACTCGGTACCGTGCTGGTGTATCTGGGCAAAGATCCGAATAGTGAAAATCCGGAAGATCTTGCGGCGGCCGAGAAGGCGCTACTTGCCATTCGTCCTTACGTGAAGTACGTGCACTCGTCGAAGTACATCGACGATCTGGCGAACGGCGAGATCTGTCTCGCGATGGGTTGGTCTGGAGACGTTTTCCAAGCTCGTGATCGCGCGGCCGACGCCAAAAACGGCGTCAACATCGACTACAAGCTGCCGCGCGAGGGCGCGATCATGTTCTTCGACATGCTGGCCATCCCGAAGGATGCCAAGAACGTCGAGAATGCCCATGCGTTCATCAACTATTTGATGCGTCCGGAAGTGGCCGCCAAGAACACGAACTACGTGAGCTACGCGAGTCTTAACATTCCGGCGAAGGAATTCGTCAACAAGGACATTCTTGAGAATCCGGCGATCTACCCGAGCGACGAGGTGAAGGCGCGCTTGCAGGTCGATCTGGCCGAAAGTGACGCATTCACGCAGTTGCTGACGGCGAGCTGGACGCGCTTCAAAGCAGGCCAGTAACCGATAAGTCGTTGAATAGGCCTGCGGTAGCCCCCTCGGGGGTTGCCGCAGGTTTTTTGTCTTCGGAGGGTGTGTCTTGGCCGAAAGAGTCGTCGACCGCCATAACGAGTACCTGCGAATCGAGGGTGTGTCGAAACGCTTCGGCGATTTCGTCGCCGTCGACAACGTATCCTTGAGTATCTACAAGGGCGAAATCTTTTGTCTGCTCGGCGGTTCGGGTTGCGGCAAGACGACCTTGCTGCGCATGTTGGCGGGTTTCGAAACGCCGACCTCGGGTCGCATCCTCATCGATGGTCAAGATATGGCGGGCATCCCGCCCTACGAGCGACCGGTCAACATGATGTTCCAGTCGTATGCGTTGTTCCCGCATATGACGGTGATGCAGAACGTCGCTTTCGGTCTCGAACAAGAAGGCGTCGAGAAGAACGAGATTCGTCGGCGTGTCGATGAGATGCTCGGCATCGTCAAACTCGGTGATTTTGCCAAGCGCAAGCCGCACCAGTTGTCGGGCGGTCAGCGCCAGCGTGTGGCGCTCGCTCGCGCTTTGGTCAAGAAGCCTAAGTTATTGCTGCTCGATGAGCCCTTGGGCGCGCTCGATAAGAAGCTGCGCGAACACACTCAGTTTGAACTCATCAATTTGCAGGAACAGCTCGGCGTCACGTTCGTCGTCGTGACGCACGACCAGGAAGAGGCCATGACGCTCGCATCTCGCATCGGCGTCATGAACAAGGGGCAGATCGTACAGGTCGGTACCCCCACCGATATCTACGAGTTTCCGAACTCGCGTTTCGTGGCGGACTTCATCGGGTCGGTCAACATGTTCGAGGGTAAGTTGATCGAAGACGAGCCAGCCTACGTTCGCATCGGCTGCCCAGAACTCGAGACGACGGTTTTCGTCAGTCATGGCATCAGCGCACCACCCGATGCACAGGTCACGGTCGCTATCCGCCCCGAGAAAATCGAGATGTCGCGGACCGCGCCAGCCAGTGGTGAAAACCACGTCACCGGCGTGGTCAAGGAAATCGCGTATATGGGCGATCTCTCGATTTATCTGGTGCGTTTGCCTGCTGGGCGTTTGGTTCGAGTCACCATACCGAACGTCGAGCGACACGATGAACGCATCGTGTGGGACGAAACGGTGCATCTGTCGTGGCATTCCTCAAGCCCCGTCGTGTTGATTCAGTAACGAGCTCATCGTGCGCCGCTCACTTCTGTCGACATTGAAGAGCTGGAGTCAGCCTCGCAATCTCGTCATCGGGGTGCCATACCTTTGGCTTTTGGCTTTCTTCGCCATCCCCTTCGTCATCGTTCTGAAGATTTCGTTTTCGTGGATGCAGCCGATCCAGCCGGGATATGCGCCTTTGCTGGAGTGGGTCGAGGAAACCCGTCGTCTGGTCGTGAGCTTCAATTTCGACAACTACCAGGTGTTGTTGCGCGAGAGTTTGTACGTCGACACGTTCCTGTATTCAGTCAAGGTGGCTGCCGTGTCGACTTTCTGGTGTCTGCTGATCGGCTATCCGATGGCGTATGCGATAGCACGCTCGAAGCCCAGCACGCGAAATCTGTTGCTGATGCTGATCATCCTGCCGTTTTGGACATCCTTCCTGCTGCGTGTCTATGCCTGGGTTGGCCTGCTCAAGACCAATGGCGTCATCAACAATACGCTGCTGGCCATGGGGCTCATCGACGAGCCTTTGACGTTGCTCTATACCGACTTCGCGGTATACGTCGGTATCGTCTATTCGTATCTGCCGTTCATGATTTTGCCCTTGTATTCGAACCTCGAAAAACACGACCTGACGTTGCTCGAGGCGGCTGCAGATCTCGGGGCGAGACCCTTCAAGGCCTTTTTCAGAGTGACATTGCCACTCTCGATGCCGGGTATCGTCGCGGGTTGTCTGCTCGTCTTCATTCCGGCCGTTGGCGAGTTCGTCATTCCCTCGCTGCTCGGTCGTACCGATCAGCTGATGATCGGTACGGTGCTGTCGGCTCAGTTCTTTGGCGCGCGTAATTGGCCGGTGGCGGGGGCGGTCGCTATCGTTCTGCTGCTGGTTCTGCTGCTGCCGATTCTGCTCTTCCAGCGTTATCAACGTCGCGAGCTTGAGGCGGCGCGGCGGTGAGGGGGCACAAATGAAGCAACGCGGTTGGTTCCGAGGAACGATGCTCGCGTTGGGGTTGGCCTTCCTTTACGTGCCGATCCTCTCGATGATCGTGTTCTCGTTCAACAACTCGCGTCTCGTTACCGTGTGGGATCGGGACAATTCGCCGACGCTGCGCTGGTACGCCCGGCTGCTCGAGAACGACCAATTGCTGGGTGCAGCGTGGATCTCGATCAAGGTCGCAGCCATGACCGCCAGCGGTGCAGTGATCCTCGGCACGTTGGCGGGTGTCGTGTTGACGCGTTTCGGACCGTTTCGCGGTCGTGCCTTTCTCTCGGCGATGACGACGGCGCCACTGGTGATGCCGGAGATCATTACCGGTATCGCGATGTTGCTGCTGTTCGTGGCTCTGGAGCAGGCGATCGGCTGGCCCTCCGGTCGTGGCATTTTGACGATCACGATCGCGCACATCACATTCGCGATGGCCTATGTCACCGTCATTGTGCAGTCGCGCCTCGCGGGGTTCGACGATTCGCTCGAAGAGGCGGCGCTCGATCTCGGTGCCAAGCCGGCGACCGTGTTCTTTCGCATCACGCTGCCCTTGATCGCACCGGCGCTGATTTCCGGTTGGTTACTGGCTTTCACGCTCTCATGGGATGACGTCGTGATTTCGCAGTTCGTCTCCGGTCCAGGCTCCTCGACGTTGCCGATGGAGATTTTCTCGCGAGTCAGGCGCGGAGTTAGTCCCGATATCAATGCCTTGGCGACATTGATGGTTCTGGTGGTGGCGGTGGGCGTCGTGCTCTCAACCCTCTATATGCGACGTGAGGAGCAACGGCGCCTCCGCGAAGAACGCATGGCGCACAACGACGGAAATCCCTGACGAGCGAGCCATGGGCGTTTCGGTACAATCGGAGCGATGAAAGAACAAGAGCGAGCCGAGACGGCGTTGCAGCATCCGGCGACCGTCGAAACGCCTGCAGACAATCACCCGTTGCTGTTTCCGATTTACCAGAACGTCAAATGGGAGACCGAGACCGTCGCCGAAACGCTGCGTGTCTACCGCGGCGAGCGTCCGGGCTTCTTCTATTCGCGAGCATCGAATCCGACGGTAAGGCAGCTCGAGCAACTGTTGGCCTCATTGCAAGGACGCGAAGAGTGTCTGACGAGCGCATCTGGCGTGAACGTCGTCGCACAAACGTTGCTTGCGCTGACCCAGACGGGCGATCACGTGGTGTTCTTCGTCGAGGGTTACGGTCCGACCCGCCACATCATCCGCAGCATGCTCGCGCGTTTCGGTGTCTCGCACACCATGCTTTCGATCGAGGATCTTGAAGGCGTTCGCGCCGTGCTCTCGTCGCGGCCGGTCAAGATCATGTTCTTCGAGAGTCCGACCAATCCCGTCAACAAGATCGCGGATATCGCCGCACTGACGTCGATGGCGCGAGAGTTTGGGGTGACGACGATCATCGATAACACTTCCGCTGGATTCCATCAGCACGGCGAATTCGACATCGATCTCTTCATCCACAGTCTGACCAAGTTCACGACCGGGGTAGGGGATGTCATGGGCGGTGCGGTGATCGGGGATCGCGCGATCGTCAATCGCTTGCGACATGACTTCGGTCTCTTCGGTGCACAGCTCGATCCTCTGTCGGCATCGCTGATGGTTCGCGGGATGAAAACGTATCTGTTGCGCTACCGCGAGCAGTCCGCCCGTGCTTTGGCGATCGCACAGTTTCTGGAATCGCACCCGGCATGCGCGCATGTGCGCTATCCGGGTCTCGCGTCGCACCGTGGCGTCGACCTCGCGCGGCGACAGATGCGCGACTTCGGCTGCGTGATCACCTTCGATGTGGTGGCTGGTGCGGAAGCGGGCAGGCAGTTCGCGGAGAAGCTGCGTTATTTTGCGATGACGCCGAGTTTTGGCTCGACGGAGTCCTTGGTCATGCCGCCGCAGTTGATGCAGCCGAAAGATCTGGATGCGGAGGATCGGGCCAAATCCGATATTCACGCCTCGACGGTACGACTGTCGATCGGTCTCGAGGCCCTCGAGGATCTCAAAGCCGATCTCGCTCAGGCACTCGCAACTTGACGAGCGGCTGCGGCGATCGCCGTGCCTTGCGCGTTGGGTAGATAGAGATAGTCACCGCCCAGAGCGCGGGCCAACTGGGTCGCATTTCCCTGACTCAAGAAGCTGCGCTGCGTGTCGATCACGAGCGATCGAATGCCGGTCTCGGCGACGGAGCGAGCCAGTTGCTTCACCTCGGCATCGACGCCGGCGCGGTCGGCCTTCAAGCCGACATTGGCGCGTCCGTCGGTGAGCATGACGAGCACGATGTTGCCAAAGCCGCGCCGCTTCGCCTGATCCGCCACCTCTAGGCTCGCCACGAGACTAGCGGCGATCGGCGTGCCGCCGCCGGTCGGCAACTGGTCCACTGCTCGACGCAACAACTCGACGCTGCCAGTCGGTGGCAGCAGCAGGTTCGCTTCGTCACCTCGAAAGGCGAGCAGAGCCACCCGATCGCGATTGACGTAAGCCTGCTCGAGCAGCGCGTGAACGGCTCCCTTCGCCTGTCGCATGCGGTTGAGTGCCATGCTGCCGCTGGCATCGACGGCAAAGATGAAGAGCGCGCCAGCCTTGCTGCGATATTTTTTGATCCTGAAGTCGTCGCTGGTGAGCGTGATGCCGTGACGACGACGGGTTCGGACTCGCTGCCAGCGAGCGGCAGCACGTAAGGTCGCGATGACATCGAGACGCTGTCCGCGAGGCAACCCGGGCACACTCGACACATGCCTACCACGTTGTCCGCTGGTAGCCCCTCGGGATCCGCTGCGGCCGCTGCGCTGCCTCGCAAAAGAAAGCGAGGAGAGAGCGTCGGGTAAATCTACGGCGAGCGAATCCAGCACTTCTTCGGCGAGTTCGAGTTGATCTTCCGATGGCACCGAGTCCGACTCGGGTTCGATTTCGTCGTTCGAGTCGGGAGGCGGCGGTGTTTCTGATGCGGGCGGCTCGGGCGGCGGTGCACTGTGTGTCGTGTCAGGGTGCCGAGTGGCGCGCGGTAGCAGAACGAGTCGTGCCGCCAGCTCGAGATCCTCGCGCTGTACCTCGTCGCGTAAACCTAGAGCGGCACTCGCACGCGCCACACGAATCGCGAATAAATCGGCGCGATGTCCTTGTACACCGAGTGCGTCAGCCATTCGGATCAGTTCACGCCGTTGCGCGTCGCCGAGCGTGATGTGTGGCAATTGCTCGCGAGCGCTCTCGATCAGACCGCGTAGCAAGAGAGCCTCGTCATTCCAGGTTTCCGCATCTGGTCGCAAGTGTCGCCGGACGATACTGGCGCGTGCCTCGCTGGCGCGAATCGTCGGCATCATCACGATCAAGCCGAGACGATCGAGTAGGTGTGCTCGCGGTGCACCTTCCGATGGATCGAAACTCGTCAGTAAGCGAAATTCGGCGGGGCTGCGCAGACTCAGACCCTCGCGCTCGATGCGGACGACGCCATCCTCGAGGGCGCCGAGTAGCGTGTTCGCGCTGCCGTCGTCCATGAGGTTGCAGGATTCCGCAACCAGAAACCCGCCGTGCGCCCGAGCGAGTGCGCCGGAGCGGATCACGCGGTGGCCTTGGTGCAAGGTCGCTTCGAGATCCAGGCCGCCCAGCAAGGCCTCGCTGTCACAGCCGAGCGGCAACTCGACCCAAGGCAGATCGGGTTGTAGTTCGCGCATGCCGTGCAGCAGTGCGCTCTTGCCGCTGCCGGCAGGCGCCGCCAAGGCAATGCCACGTAAGGCCGGATCGACTGCCAACATCATCAATGCCAGGCGCGGCACATCCAGCGCCACGAGGCCACCGATCGGCATACGCGTCAGAGATCGTTGCGACATCGCGCAGGCTACCTAGCTTCAGCCGAGTGCTTCTTCGAGCACTCGCTTGACGCGTTCGTCGTCGGCTGCGGGTTCGAGCGGGTCTTTACGTAGGCGATGTGCCAGTGCAAGCGGAGCGACTCGCGCCACGAGCTCGGGATCGGCAGATTTTCTGCCTTCATAGGCGGCGAGCGCGACGGCAGCCCGGGTGAGGGCGAGTTCGCCGCGATGCCCATCGATACCCAGCCGATCGCACAACTGCGCGGCGAGCATGAGGGCGGAATCGGGCAGAGTGACTTTGGGTTTCGCGTTGATCGCCTTCTGGAGCCGCTTGCGTAGCGCGCTCTGTTCTTTGTCGAAGCTCGCGATGAAGGCTGACGGATCGTTTTCGAAGGCGAGTCGTCGACGGACGACTTCGACTCGTTGCTCGATGTCATGCAGCGTCTTGATTCTGGCATGCAGTCCGAATCGATCGAGCAGCTGCGGACGTAAGTCGCCTTCCTCGGGATTGCCCGAGCCGATGAGAACGAAGCGCGCCGGGTGACGTACGCTCAAGCCCTCGCGTTCGACGACGTTCCGTCCACTGGCGGCGACATCGAGCAATAAGTCGACGAGGTGATCCTCGAGCAGATTCACTTCGTCGATGTATAGAAAGCCGCGATGTGCCGCAGCGAGCAAGCCGGGGGAGAACGCTTGGACGCCATCGACCAGCGCGCGTTCGAGATCGACCGAACCGACGACGCGATCCTCGGTGGCGCCGAGTGGTAGATCGACGACGGGGACCGACTGAGTTTGCGACTTCAACGTGGCTTGGTGCGCGCAGTGAGGGCAGTCCGGTGAGCGCTCGATCGGATCGCAGCGATAAGGGCAGCCCGCGACGACTTTGACGGGTGGCAGCAGATCGGCGAGCGCACGGATCGCCGTGCTCTTGGCCGTGCCGCGATGGCCCGTGATCAGAACGCCGCCGATCGCCGGATCGATCACGCTGAGTAGTACCGCGAGTTTGAGATCGTCTTGTCCGACGATGGCCGTGAACGGAAAAGTTTGTTGCAAAGCGCCCCCGAAACCGCCGGGTGGTGACCCGACTTTCAATGTGTCAACATAACAAGACACTCCGATATGTCAATCGGGAGGAGTGCATGACCACGATCACCTTCATCGTCGGGATCGAGCGGTTCAATGCGGCCGTCTGGACGGACGTCGAACAGGCTTTGTCGCAAGCGGGCCTGCCAGTCGAACTGCGTCGATATCACGATGCCCATGTCGATGAGGGCAACGAGGCGCTGGCGCAGGATCTGGCGCGTTCGGACGTGGTCTTCATCAGTCTCATCAATTTGCGGTCACAAGCCGATTGGCTTGCTCGACATCTCGAGAAGTCAGCTGCCAAGGCAGTGTTCGCCTACGAGAGCATGCCGGAGGTGATGGCGCTCACCCGGGTGGGCGAACATCGATTCAAAGAGAAGAAGGGCGAAGCGCCGAAAGCGGTCAAGCTGTTGATGCGTCTGATCACGCGCGGACGTGACGAAGATGCGCTCTATGCCTACACCAAACTCGTCAAGATCGCGTCGAAGATGTTGCCGCTGATCCCGCAAAAACTGGCGGGCTTTCGGACCTGGCTTGGCGTGAACCTGTATTGGAATCAGCCCGATGCCCGCAACATCACCGAGATGATCAAGTTGATCGTGCGCGATACCTTCGGTCAGCAGATCGACGTCGCACCGGTGAGCATCATTCCGACGATGGGTTGCTGGGATCCGCGCAGCGGTGCGTTGTTCGAAGATCCCGATGCTTATCTGAAATGGGCGAAGAAAAACGGTCGTTATCAGAAAGGTCAACCGCTCGTCGCCGTGCTTGGTATGCGCAAGCACGTGGTGCAACGACTTGCCTATTTGCAGCAATTGACCGACGGACTCGAAGCGCGCGGATTTGCGGTGTTGCCGGTGTTCGTCTCCGGCATCGAAGCGCATGTGGCCGTTCGCGAATGGTTGGTGGATCAACCCATCGACGCTTTGCTCTCTACGATGGGTTTCTCCATCGTCGGTGGACCCGCTTCCTCCACCAAGCCTGGGCACTATCACGACACTGCAGCGGATTTACTGGCCAAGCTCGATGTACCTTACGTCGTCGCGCAACCGTTACTGATGCAGGACGAGCGTGACTGGCAGCAGCGCGGTGTCATCTCGATGCAATCGGTCGTCATGTATGACTTGCCCGAGATGGATGGCGTGGCGAGCAGTGTCGCACTTGGAGCCATCAAGGACGGCGAGTTGACGGCGGTCCCGGATCGTATCGCACGCGCTATCGATCAGGTCGAGGGCTGGATCCGTCTGCGACGCAAACCTGCCGCCGAGCGCAAGGTCGCGATCGTGCTGTACAACTTCCCGCCTGGCCTCGGCAAGACCGGTACGGCTGCGCTGCTTGATGTTCCGGCTTCCATCATCGCTGTACTCAAACGTTTGAAGAAATCCGGTTACTCGATTGGTCGAGCGCCGCTCGAGATGGACGAGTTACTCGTGAAGCTCGAGGCGTTCGCGAAAGGCGAGAGTTCACACGCGCTGACGAACACGCAGTATCGAGCTCTGCTCAGCAGCAAGACGGCAGAGCGTATCGATCGCTACTGGGGCGCTGCGCCGGGCGATATCGCGCCTGCGGGACGTGATGCCTTACGACTCGATACTTTGGAATACGGCAATGTGTTACTCGGCGTACAGCCACCGATGGGTGTGCCGGGTGATCCCATGAAGTTGCTGTTCGATCGAACTTTCACTCCGCATCATCAATACGCCGCTTTCTACGCGTGGTTGAAGCAAGGCTTCAAGGCTGATGCGGTGATCCACGTCGGCATGCACGGCACTGCCGAATGGATGCCGGGCTTGCAGGCTGCGCTGACGGCCGATTGTTGGCCGGATCAGCTGCTTGGCAGCTTGCCTAACCTATATCTGTATCCACTCAATAATCCTGCTGAGGCGGCTATAGCGCGGCGTCGAGCGTATGCCACCATCGTCAGTCACGCGGTTCCACCGTACGCGCGAGCGGGTCTCTACAAGCAGCTCGCGCAGGTTCGGGTTCGGCTCGACGATCCGAACGATGCACTCGAGGGCTTGTTGCCGGAGCTGGTTCGTCTGGCCGATGAGTCGATCGATGCTTATCGCGTGAGAGTTCAAGCGTGGCTTGCTTCGATCGAAGATCGACTGATCAGCGATGGTTTGCACATCTTCGGTCAGGCACCCGACCGACAGCGCGCTCGCGCCCTGATCGAAGCTTCGATGGAAGTACCACGTCGGGGTATGGGTGGCTTCACCGTCAGCGCCGAGAGTTTGGGGCTCGAGTCCGCCACGGCACGCGCGCTGCGCGACGCTCTGGTAGATCGTTCGGTGTTAGGTCGTGAAGACCCAGCACGGGTGTGGCGTGACTACGCTGCACAGATTCCGGCGCCTGTTTCGCTTGTCGAGCACATCAACGAAGGTCGCGGCATCTTGACCGGCATGTCGCGTTGCAGTGAAGAACTCGACGCTCTGATGCATGCCTTGGATGGGGGCTACATTCGACCTGCCTATGGCGCAGACCCGGTGCGAGCGGGCGCTGCGGCGTTGCCGTCTGGGCGCAATATTCACGGCATAGACCCTTGGCGTTTGCCGACCGATCTGGCGCTCGAGCGCGGTCGGCGCATGGCCGACGCTTTACTGCAGAAGCACCTCGTCGAGCATGGCTCCTTGCCGCGTACGGTGGCGCAGGCGCTCTGGGCCATGGATACCATCAAGAGCGAAGGTGAGGGTCTCGGTGTCGTGCTGGCGTTGATCGGTGCCGAGCCCGAGCGCGACGGACAAGGCAAGATCTTCCGTTATCGACTGATCCCGCTTGAGCAACTAGGGCGTGCGCGTATCGACGTGTTGCTCGACGTCTCGTCCATCTTCCGCGATACCTTCCAGATGACGCTCGATCTGTTGGATGACCTGTTTCGACTCGCGGCGACCGTCGATGAGCCGCGCGAGCGCAACTTCATCAGGGCACATACCGACGATCTGATCGCCGACGGACGTAGTCTCGATGAGGCAACTGCTCGAATCTTCACGCAGGCACCCGGGCTCTACGGCACCGGCGTGGACGAGCTGATCGAAGAGAGCCAGTGGGAGGAATCTGCGGAGCTCGCTTCGATGTATGAGAAGCGCAATGCTTATACGGCTGGTGGTAAGCGTAATGGCGCTGCGGCACCAGCTACGCTGAAAAATTTGTTGGGTAAGGTCGATCACGTCTTTCAGGCCATCGACTCGGTCGAATATGGTCTGACCGATATGACCCACTATTACGGACACTCTGGGGCCATCCAGCTCGCCGCACAGAAAACTCAAAGCGGTAAAGTTCCGTTGACGTACGCCGAAACTTTCACGGGCGATGTGAAGGTGGCAGGGTCGGACGAGTTACTACGCATCGAAGCGCGCTCAAAGCTGCTGAACCCCAAGTGGTACGAGGGCATGCTAGCGCACGGCCATAGCGGTGCAGCCGAGATCAGCAATCGATTCACTCACCTGGTCGGCTGGGGCGCGATCGGCTCGGTCGATCAGTGGGTATTCGATGACGCCGCCAAGACGTTCCTGCTCGATGAATCCATGCGTCGTCGTCTAGAGGCGGCCAACCCGCAGGCGTTACGCAACGCGGTGGGTCGCCTGATCGAAGCCAACGGAAGAGGTATGTGGCAAGCGGACGCAGCGACGCTCGAACGCTTGCAGGGTCTCTATGCCGATATCGAAGATCGGCTCGAAGGGGTGGGTGTAGCCGCCTGATCGCGTCGGTGTAGAGTCCACAGCGGTGCCAGCATCAGCAGCGCCAAGAGCGCTCGCCAGATGAGATCCATCGCGAGGCCAAACCAAGACGCACCGAAGAGCAGTAGCGCGGCGGTCGCGACGACCCGCAGCGTTTCGACGAGTCGCGCTTGGGCTCGTGCCTCGAGCACGCTGCTCAAGCTCCAAACCCAGGCGACGAGAACCAGCGCGTATTGCGCTCGCTCGAGCCACTCGAGTTGACGGGCGATCGCAATGAAGTGGGTCGCGGGCGCAATCAAGAGCACGTACTGCCACAGCGCGTAGCGGCGTGCGGATCGGCTGGCGGTGGAGTCATAGCGGTGAAAATCGGCGGGCATCGGTGGCGGTTGTTTCCCGCGTCCCGCAGGCGGCTCGAACCAAACACCAATGGCCTTCCCGAGACTCGGCGCCGCCCGTGACTGCCGAGCGATGTCCCGATAGACGTTCAGATTGCCCCATACCGGGTCGTAACTCGCGAGAGGCGAGCGGATTCCGTAGACGATCGGTTCATCGTCACGCTCCTCCACAAACGTGCCGAACAGCCGATCCCAGAAAATGAAGATCCCGCCGTAGTTACGATCGAGACAGTAATCGTTCTGGCCGTGATGAACGCGATGATTCGACGGCGTGACTAGAATACGATCGATCGCACCGAGCTTGGGCACGAGTTGGGTGTGCACCCAGTACTGGTAAAGCAGATCGATCAAGGCGACGACCCCGAAGACAAATGGCGGAACGCCTGCCAATGCCATGACGAGATAGAACGGCCATGATGTGAAAGCGCCGGTAGCGGTTTGTCGGAGCGCCGTGGTGAGGTTGTAGTACTCCGAGGAGTGATGCACCTGGTGTGCGCCCCACAAGAGGTTGACCTCGTGACCCGCGCGATGCACCCAGTAGTAGCAGAAATCGTAGAACAGCAATGCGACTACCCAGACCCACCACTCGTTCTGCGGTAGCGTCATGAGTCGAAAGTGCTCGAAAGTCCAGCTGTAGATGCCGATGGTCAGCAGATACGTGAAGGCGCCGGCGATTTGACTCAGTACGCCAAAGTGCAAGCTCGTGACGCCATCGGCGATGTCGTAAGCGCTCGGTGCTCGCCGTCGAGCGAGCAGATACTCAACCAAGATGCTGAGCATGAAGATCGGAATGGCGTAAGCAATCGGGCTCAAGACACGATGCTCCCGGCCGCTCGAATACGTCGAGGTTGGTAGGGCAAGACTTCCAGAACCTCACCCGCCTTGGTGCGTTGCTGGATGCTTCGCCAGAAGTCGGCGGTCAGCAGATCCCCATGGGTGCGCATGAACGCCGCTCTCTGTAAATCGTCGAAAGCGAGGAAGTTGACGAAAGTCTCTGGAAATACATCGTTGTCCGCGACATAGAACCAAGCCTCGGCGCGCATGTCGTCCTCGTCGTTGTCGGCGACCGGAACCTCTCGGAATCGACAGTCGGTGACCCGACAGAGTTCGTCATAGTCGTAGAAGATCACGCGCCCGTGGCGTGTGACTCCAAAATTCTTCAAGAGCAGGTCACCTGCGAAAATATTCGAGCAGGCCAGGTCACGGATCGCTTGGCCATAGTCGAGCGCTGCTTTTTCAGCGAGATCGACTGGAGCCTCGCGCAGGTACAGGTTCAGCGGCGTGATACGGCGCTCGATGTAGACGTGATCGAAGATCAAGTCGTCACCATCGACATGTACCGTCGCTGCTGTTTCGGTCTGCAACTCCTCAAGGAGTGCCGGTGCGAATCGATCCAGCGGCAAGCGCAAACGCTTGAATTCCTGGGCATCGACCAGACGCCCAGCACGGTCGTGCTGAAAGACGAATTTGTACTTGTCGAGCACGTCCTGTCGAACGACGTTTTTCACCGGCGGAAACTGGTCGCGAATGATCTTGAACACGAGATCCAGCGACGGCAGGGTGAAGCACACCATGACCAGGCCGCGTTCACCCGGCGCGTGCATGAACTGATCGTCCGAGCGCGCGAGATGGCTCATCAATTCCCGGTAACGCTCGGTCTTGCCTTGTTTGGCGCGACCCAACACCGTGAACAGTTCCGAGAGTGGTTTTCGCGGCAAGATCTTGCGCAGGAAAACCACGGTTTCAACCACGCGCTCGAGGTCGACATGGAAGTAGGTGCGGGTGAAGCCGAATACGATGCTGACATCACTTTCATCGAGCATGACGGCATCGACCAACATACCGCGCTCGGTATTTTGCAGTGCGATCAACAGCGGTAGATACCCCTCGGCGAGTTGGATGCGTCCGACGAGGTAGGCTCGGGTGCTCTGGAAAAACAGCGGACGCAAGACTTCGATTTGCCGTACGCACTGATCTGCTTCGCCGAAGCCGCCGTTGCGCAGCACCTCGGCGATATCGCTCGTCGTATGCCTGACGCTGCGATCGAAATCGATCCAGCGGCAGCGCAGCGGCAGTTCGCCAAGCAAATCTTCGATCAAAAGCGAGAGGTCGCCGCGATTGACGTAATGCTGCAGTTCGGCGGCTTGTTCGGCATCGGCGAGAGGATCGAGATCGACCGCAGCGAATTCGAGATCGGTATCGACACCGCGCGTGCCGAAGAGGCGACGCGACACTGAGCTGAAGAAGGTGCGTACGAAGGCGGCATCGACGGTGCCGATGAGTCGATTCGAAAATCGATCACGAATCTGCGACCACAGTTGCCGATCCTGCGCCGACTCACCGAGCGCCTGACGTAGGTCGTTGACGGTCGCGTTGACCCAGCGATCGTAGAGCTCGATGCGCTCGACGATATCTCGTTGCGAGGCGGCCCAATCGCAGTTCTCGAATCGAATGGGAGCGCGACGGGTGATCTCCCGGAAGGCCGCGTTATAGCCTTCGAAGGCGACGGTGATCCGCCGAGCGCAGTCGTCGATGAATGCGTCGGCGGCCACCGTCATATCCGTCAGAGGTTGCGGATGAGAGCGTCAGCGAACTCGCTGCACTTGACCTCGGTCGCGCCTTCCATCAAGCGTGCGAAGTCGTACGTCACCGTCTTCTGGCCGATGGTGCGATCCATCGCTGTGATGATCGCATCGGCGGCCTCCGTCCAACCCATGTAACGCAGCATCATCTCGCCGGAGAGGATGACCGAGCCCGGGTTGACCTTGTCGAGGTTGGCGTACTTCGGCGCAGTGCCGTGCGTAGCCTCGAACACGGCGTGACCCGTGACGTAGTTGATGTTGGCACCCGGTGCGATACCGATGCCGCCCACTTGCGCGGCAAGTGCGTCGGAGAGGTAGTCACCGTTGAGGTTGCAGGTGGCGAGAACGTCGAACTCATCGGGGCGAGTGAGCACTTGCTGCAGGGTGATGTCGGCGATCGCATCTTTGATGATGACCTTGCCGGCTTTCTTCGCCTCTTCCATCTCGGCGTTAGCGGCCTTCTCGCCTTTTTCGGCCTTGGTACGTTCCCACTGTTCCCAGCCGTAGGTTTGGCCGGGGAATTCTTTTTCGGCGAGCGCGTACGACCAGTTGCGGAAGGCACCTTCCGTGAACTTCTGGATGTTGCCCTTGTGCACGATCGTCACGCTCTTGCGTCCATTGACGATCGCGTACTCGACGGCCGCACGGAACAGGCGCTCGGTACCTTCCTGCGAGACCGGCTTGATGCCGATACCCGAGGTGTTCGGGAAGCGGATCTTGGCGTAGGCCTTCGGGAAGTGTTCTTTGAAGAGCGCCTTGAACTTGGCGTTGTCTTCGCTGCCTTGCTCGAATTCGATACCGGCGTAGATGTCTTCGGTGTTCTCACGGAAGATCACCATGTCGACCTTCTCGGGTGCCTTCACAGGCGAGGGCACGCCCTTGAACCAGCGCACGGGGCGCAGGCAGACATAAAGATCGAGCAACTGGCGCAGCGCCACGTTGAGCGAACGGATGCCGCCGCCGACCGGCGTGGTCAGCGGACCCTTGATCGAGACGAGGTATTCGCGGCACGCGGCGACGGTCTCGTCCGGCAGCCACGTATTGAACAATTTGTTCGACTTTTCGCCGGCATAGACTTCCATCCAGTGGATCTGGCGTTTCCCGCCGTATGCCTTGGCGACCGCTGCGTCGATCAGGCGCACGCTGGCGCGCCAGATGTCTGCACCGGTGCCGTCACCCTCGATGTACGGGATGATCGGGTTGTTGGGCACGGCGAGTTTGCCGTTTGCGATGGTGATCTTGGCGCCCCCGGCGGGCGGCGTCAGAGTGACTTTTGCAGCCGTCGACATGGTCTTGTGAACTCCTCGAAAAACGCGCGGCAAACAGAACAAACCCCCGCCGTCGCGTGACCGAATCCTAGCACGCGCGGCCGTTCGCCAAGCGGTCGGGCCAGGTGCGCATGCACTACAATCGCCTCATGACTGAAATCGCTTCCACCCCTGCGGTCGATGGGTTCCGGATGCCCGCCGAGTTCGAGGCACATCGAGGTTGCTGGATGCTCTGGCCGACGCGACCGGACAATTGGCGCGATGGGGCGGGGCCTGCACAGCGGGCCTTTGCGGCCGTAGCGCATGCGATCGCTCGATTCGAGCCCGTGACGGTGGGTGTCGCACCGAGCCATTTCGATCAGGCGCGTCGTGCACTTGAGCCGCGGATCCGCGTGCTGCGTATGGTGAGTGACGACGCCTGGATGCGCGATGTGGGACCCACCTGTGTCGTCAACGCGGCTGGCGAGGTGCGTGGCGTCGATTGGCATTTCAATGCCTGGGGCGGATTGCAGGGCGGATTGTACTTCCCGTGGGATCAGGACGAACTCGTTGCGCGCCGTGTTCTCGCGATCGAAGGTCTCGCTCGCTACCGTGCGCCGCTCGTTTGCGAAGGCGGCGCGATTCACTCCGATGGCGAAGGCACGCTGCTCGTCACAGAGCAGTGTTTGCTCAATTCCAATCGTAACCCGTCGCTCTCGCGCGAACGAATCGAGACTTTGCTGCGCGAGTACACGGGCGCAACCCACATCGTGTGGCTGGGTGAGGGCGTCTACAACGACGAGACGGACGGTCATATCGACAACCTCGCATGCTTCGCTGCGCCGGGTGAAGTCATCCTCGGATGGTGTGACGATCCGAAGGATCCGCAAGCGGCGATTTCCCGTGATGCCTATGCGCGCTTGAAGGCAGCTCGCGACGCCCGTGGTCGTCGTCTGCGCATTCACAAGTTACCGATGCCGGGGCCGCTATACATCGATCCGATCGAAGCGGCGGGCGTCGTCAGTAAAGCAGGTACGCAGGCACGTTCGAGTGGGCTACGCCTGGCGGGAAGTTATGTGAATTTCTATCTGGCAAACGGCGGTGTCATCGTGCCCTTGCTCGATGCCCGTTACGACGAGCGAGTGCTTGCCCAGTTGCGGCGGATTTTTCCGAAGCGTCAGGTGGTCGGCGTACCGGCTCGAGAGATTCTGCTCGGTGGCGGCAACATCCATTGCATCACACAGCAGATTCCGCTGGGCAAACCACGTGCTCAGGGTGCTCGCCAGTCGACCCCAAAGAAAACGCTGCGATCACGACCCGGAAAGTAACGCCAACTGCCTTGTGCATAGTCGGCGCGGTCGGCGTAGCGCTCGTCGGTTAGATTGTCGATGTCGAGTGTGACACGCCAGCGCGGTGTCGCCTGCCAGCCGATCGCCAGGCTCGCCGCGCGATGCCCGGCATAGCGATATTGGTTGGCCGCATCGGCGAAATAAGCGCCGACATCAGATCCTGTGAGCGTCAGATCCCAGTGGGTTCTCGGCAACCAGCGCAGCATCACCGTGTGCAGTCGGCGCGGTGCGGTGTCGACATCGCGTCCGCGAACGATCGTCTCACCGCCTTCAATGACGGCGTCGAAATCGTAGCGGTGTCGGGCGAGGGTGCCGCTGCTACCGATGAGCCAAGCATCGCCGAACTGTCGGCGCCATTCCCACTCGAGGCCGCGATGGGTCGTGCGGCCACCGGTGACGTTGAAGCCATTGGCATCGCGGATGATGAGCTCGCGTTTTATTTGATCGAAAGCGGTCACGTGCCAAAAACCGACCTCGCCGACGTAGCGCCACCCCAGCTCGACCGCGCGGATACTCTCCGAGTCAAGATCGGCGACTCGTTGGCTGCGTTGCAGACGATACAACTCGGTGATCTCAGGCGGTCGGAAGCCGCTCGTCGCCGCGATGTATGCTCGATGTCGGTCGGTCGCCTTCCAGGTGAGCTCGAGGCGAGGTGACAGATTGCGAAACGTGTCGCGACGATCCGCCGGTCGACTGAACAGACAGCCGCCAAAGGGGCAGGGTGTGCCATCTTCGGCCGTATTGCCGGTCAACATGCGATTGTCGTAGTCGTAGCGCGTGCCATCGGCACGCACGCCGAATTGCCACGCGTAGCCTGCGTAGTCACCGCGCAAAGCCGCCTGCAGCGCGATGCCCGTGACTGTCGTGTGGTAGTCGTAATGCCGACCCGCGGGACGGATCGCACGGGCCGCTGCCGTGCCCTCGAGGGTGGGCGTCGCTTGAGTTTCGAGCAGCGCCGTATCGGCCCACTCGATTTCCGCGCCGATGGTGGCTTGTAACGCATCGCTCCAGGGTGTGCTGCGTTGCCAGCCCAGTCGAGCGCTAGTCTGTTCGTTCGACTCCAGCGGCTTGCCGAGCAGGAAGTGCTGCAGGAATGTCATCTGCGAGCGACGCAGGATGGCGCGCCATTCTTCGCGACAGTCATCGCAAGTCTCACGAATCCAGCGTATCGAGGCGCGTTGCGATTCGGCGTCGCGGAAGGCCTCTGGATTGGGGTTGATCAATCTCAGCACGGGATCACGGTAGGCTTCGAAGCCACGCACGAAACCGGCTGTTCGTTGATCGAGACGCGTTGCGGCGAGACGCAGCTTTAGTTGGCCGCCGTCGCGAGTTTCATCGAACGCCAAATTCCATTTGTACTCCTCGACGGGCGAGTCTTCTCGAAAACCCCCATCTCGTCGAAGCATCGCTTGCAAGGCGAGGCGATCACCGGCGAGTGACACGCGTACACCGAGGAAATCATCCGAGCCGCCTTCAAGCGACATCTGTGCCGGCGCGAGATCGGCTACGTTCGGTGTGACGACGTTGATGGCGCCATGGACACCGTTTGCGCCGTAACTCTGACTGGCCGGTCCACGTAGCACCTCGATGGCGGCTGCCTGACTGGTGTTCACCTCGAACATTTCGTTGACGTTGCAGAAGCCGGTCGGGCGCAACGGCATGCCGTCTTCAAGCAACAGAAACGCCCCGCAGGCTCCGGCGCCGGTCAGCACGGGCGAGCGGATCGCGATCAGACTCTCTTGTCCGCTGCCACGTTGAACGAAGACACCCGGCACCGTATTGAGTGCGGCGGCGTAATGGTCAAGGTCGAGTCGACCGTCCGTCCTGGGTGAAACCCGGCTGACGCTGCCCGCAACCTCGAGCAGCGGCTCGGGCCGACGTTGCGCCGTGACCACCACTTCCGTGAGCCCTGCCAGTAACAACGTCTCGAGCATGGCCGCATTATCGTCGAACAGCGGTATCCTTGGCGGGTGTTGAAAGTCTCGCTATTGGCAATCCTTCTGCTCGGCAGTGCCGCTGTGGTGGCGGCTGATTCGGCGCCGCGGGTGGGTCTCGTGCTCTCCGGTGGCGGCGCCCGTGGTGCCGCACACATCGGTGTGCTGAAGGTGCTCGAAGAGCAGCGCATCCCTATTCATGCGATCGCCGGCACCAGCATGGGCGCCGTCGTTGGTGGGCTGTATGCGAGTGGCTTATCCGCCGCAGAAATCGCCGCCCTGATCGATTCGGATGAGTGGCGCGCGGCGTTCACCGAGCCGGCGCCGCGTGATCGCTTGAGTTTTCGTCGCAAGAGCGAGGATCAAAATTTTCTCGTGAAGTTTCCGCTCGGCATCAAGAGCGGTTCGTTCCGCTTGCCGAAAGCGCTGGTCTCGGGACAGCGTGTCTCGCAAGCCCTGCGTCGAGTGACTTTCCCGGTTGCAGGGCGCGCGCAGTTCGATCAACTGCCGATCCCGTTTCGGGCCGTCGCCACCGATCTCGAGACCGGCGATGCCGTCGTACTCTCGGGCGGCGATCTGGTCGATGCCATGCGTGCGAGTCTGGCAGCGCCGGGTTTGTTTGCGCCGGTGGAGATCGACGGACGTTTACTCGTCGATGGGGGGCTCGCCAACAACTTGCCGGTGGATGTCGCGCAAGCGATGGGCGTCGATGTGCTCATCGTGGTGGATGTCGGCTTCCCGCTGCGCAAGCGCGACACGCTCGATTCGGTCACGACGATCTCCAACCAGATGTTGTCGATCCTGATTCGTCGCGGCAGCGATGTGCAACGCGCGCGTCTCGGGGCTGGTGATATCTTGCTCTCGCCCGATCTTGGCGAGGCATCCAGTTTCGACTTTGCCATCATTCCGCAGGCGACCCATCTCGGCGAGTCGTCAGCCCGCGCCGCGCTGTCACGACTGTCTGCCTTAGCATCGGATGTCGATCGTTATGACGCGTGGTTGGCGCAGCGCGCCGCAGCGCGTCAGCAAGCTCCGCAGATCACGACCGTTCGCGTAGCTGAGTCCGCGGTGCGCTACCAACGTCTGATCGAGGGTCGCTTTGCAGCAGCGGCGCTCGATGTGAATGGAATAGATGCAGCCGTCTCGACGCTCTTTGGTCGTGGCAATTTCGAATCGGTCGACTATCGCGTGCAGGGTGAGTCAGCCGACACGCTCGAGGTCGCAGCACGGCGTAATTCCTGGGGACCCAACTACGTCCGTTTCGGCTTGTCGTTGCAGGACGATTTCAACGGTAACTCCAACTACAACGCAGCTGCGCGGTTCGTGCTCGCAGACATCGGGCCGCTCGCGGCCGAGTGGGTGTGGGACGCGCAGGTCGGAGTGGAGCCGCGTATCGCGACCGAGGCGCATATTCCCTTTGGTGACGAGGCGCGCTGGTTCTGGATGCCGCAAGCGAGTTTCGAATTGCGTAACGTCCCGCTCGTACGTAGCGGCGAGCGCATCGCCGAGTATCGCTTACGCACCTCGGAGTACGGTGTGGATATCGGTCGTGAGCTATCGAATTGGGGGGAAGTCCGAGCCGGCGTGCGCCGCGAGACGGGGCGCGCCCGTCTGCGTTTGGGTGATCCCTCGTTGGCGAGGAGCGACGAGTTCGATGTGCGCGAATACTTTGGGCGATTCTCGATCGACACCCTCGATGATCGTAATTTTCCGAGACGCGGCCATTACCTCGTCACTGAGTGGCGCGGTGAACGCGCCGGTCTTGGCTCGGATCGCAACGCCGACGTGCTGACACTCGATTGGCTCTCGGCCCGCTCGCGTGGTCGCGACACCGTCGCGTTGTGGACCTCTTTCGGAACGCAGATCGATTCTGCGGAAGACAACGTGCGCAGCTTGTTTCCGCTTGGCGGCTTTCTGAATCTGTCGGGTATCGCCCCAGAGACGCTGTCTGGGCGCCATTTTGCGATTGCTCGCGCGCTCTACTATCGACAGATCGGTCGTGGCGGTGAGGGTTTCTTAAACGTGCCGGCCTATGCGGGCTTGTCCCTCGAGGTGGGCAACGTGTGGGACGATCGCAGCGACATCAGCTTCGGCTCGTCGCTCAAGCAGGGTAGTTTATTCTTTGGATTCGATACCCTATTCGGGCCGGTCTACATCGGTACCGGCTTCGGCGAGGACACTGACAGCAACTTCTATCTGTTCCTCGGACGTACCTTCTAGATCGAGCAGTGGCCCGATCAGCGAGCGGCGAGATTGACCACCTTCTCGTAGACGTGCGCCGGGAAGTCACCGGGGCGCGAGTATTCGTGCTTACGACTCATCTCGAGAAGGGCCGCATCGCGCTCTTCGACGGTCGCGTACCAGTGAGTCCGGCTCCAGTCGGAACCGAGGAGTTTGGCAAAAGGGTCACCAGGCTTCAGAGACACTCGCAGTCCATAGGGCTTGCTGTGAGACGTGGGTGCGGTGCGTAGATTGTGTGACTGGCAGATGTTCATGGCCGGTGGATTATACCTCTTGAAGTCGCTCGTCGAGGACGACAGACTGCACGCATGTTGTCAGCTAAAACTCGCATGATCGATCCGTCCATGGCGTTGCCGGGACGTGCCACCCCGATGCCCGTACCGGCTCAGCACTTCGTCAACGGCGCTGCGTTGCAACCGCCGTTTCCGGCGGGTAGTGAAGAGGCCATCTTGGGTCTTGGTTGTTTCTGGGGCGCCGAGCGTTTGTTCTGGAAAATGTCCGGCGTGATTTCCACCTCGGTCGGGTATGCCGGCGGTTACACGCCGAACCCGACGTACGAGGAAGTTTGTAGCGGTCGCACCGGTCACGCCGAAGTGGTCCGCGTGATTTTCGACCCGACACGCATTCGCTATGTGGACCTGCTCAAGGCGTTTTGGGAGCGGCACGATCCAACCCAAGGCATGCGACAGGGCAACGATATCGGTACGCAGTACCGCTCCGTCATTTTCTACACCAACGAATCTCAGCGGGTGGCAGCAGAGGCGACGCGTGACAGCTACCAGCGCGGTCTCATCGAGCGTGGTCTCGGTCGCATCACCACCGAGGTCCTGCCGGCGCCAACCTATTTCTATGCCGAGGATTACCATCAGCAGTACCTCGCGAAAAATCCGGATGGCTATTGCGGTCTTGGCGGCACTGGTGTGACCTGCATCGCCGACATCGAGACGGCATGAGGTGATCGGCGATCCGCTCGGCGAAGTATTGATCCTGCTGGTGGCGGCCGTGTTGGTCGTCACGGCAGCCCGTCGGGCGGGTTTGCCCGCGATACTCGGATATCTTTTGGTCGGCGTATTGCTCGGGCCCTACGCCTTCGGTTTGTTTGCCGAATCGGCAACGACGCGCCTGCTCGCGGAGCTCGGCGTCGTATTTCTGCTCTTCACGCTGGGACTCGAGTTCTCGTGGCCGCGCATGATGGCGATGCGTCGCGAGGTATTCGGGATCGGCAGCGCGCAGGTCGCCTTGACCGTGCTGGCCGTCAGCATCGTTTTTCTAGTGGTTGGCGTAGCGACTTTGCCGGCCATTGCGCTCGGTGGCGCGATCGCCGTGAGTTCAACGGCGATCATCCTGCAGCAACTGACCGAGCAATCGGAGTTGAATCGGACCCACGGACGCATGGCCTTCAGTGTGTTGCTGTTCCAAGATTTGGCCTTCGTCCCATTCCTGGTGCTGGCGGGAGCGCTCGCGAGCGGCAGGACCGATTTTTCGCCGCAGGCCATCTCGGTCGGTGTGGGTGGCGCGGTTCTCGCCGTGGTCGCCGTGTTGGCAGCAGGCCGCTTTTTGTTGCGGCCGTTGCTCTATCAGATCGCGCACAGTCGCGTTCGCGAGCTGTTCACCCTTGCTGTGTTGATGGTCGCGCTTGGCGCCGCCTGGGTTTCCCACGGGGCCGGCGTGTCCATGGCAACCGGCGCCTTCCTCGCCGGCATGATGTTGGCGGAGACGGAGTACCGACATCAGGTTGAATCGGTGATTCGGCCGTTTCGCGACATCCTGCTCGGACTGTTTTTCATTTCGGTCGGCATGATGCTCGACGTGCGCGTATTGCGCGAGGAGTTTTGGGCGATCCTCGCGGTGCTTGCGGCGATGCTCGTTCTGAAGACCGGAATCATGGCACTAGTCGCACGCGTATCCGGGCTACCGAGCTTCAAGGCGGTACGCACTGGAATCGTGCTCTCGAGTGGCGGTGAGTTCGGCATCGCGATCTTGACGATTCTCATGCAGGGTCGCGTCGTCGATCCGAGCATCACACAGCCTGTGTTGGTGGCGATCGTGCTCAGCATGGTGACGGCGCCGTTGATCCTTCGCGAGAACCGACGCATCGTCCGTTGGCTGTTGCGTGAGGCGGGTCCTGCCACACCAAAAACCCTCGAGGCCACTCCGGAGGAGAAGCTCGCGCACGATCTGGCGTCGCGTGAGCATGTGATCATCTGCGGCTTCGGTCGTGTCGGCCAGAATCTGGCGCGAGTCCTCGATTCTCAGGCGCTCGAGTATCTCGCCATGGACCTCGATCCGCTGCGAGTGCGCAGTGCGCGAGCGGCCGGGTTACCCGTGATTTACGGGGACGCGTCCGATGTCGATCTGCTACGCGAGGTGGGTTTGAAGACGGCCAATGCGGTGGTGATCACCTTTGCGGATCCCGCCGTCGCGATCGGCATACTTCGTGCGGTGAGAAGTTTGCGATCGGATGTGCCCGTGCTCGTTCGAACGGCTGACGATTCGCGCCTGGCTGATTTGATGGCGGCGGGCGCGACCGAAGTCGTTCCCGAGACCTTCGAAACCAGTTTGATGCTGGCCTCGCATGCGTTGATGTTGCTCAACCAGCCTGTGTCCCGAGTCGTGCGAACGATCGGTAACATCCGGTCCGATCGTTACGCGAGCCTGCGTGGTTTGCTGCGCGGCGAGAGCGATTTGCCCGACGAGGAGACCGAGGCAGATGCTGCCGCGATTCGTACGGTCGTCATCCCGCCGGGTGCCTGGGCGGTCGATCAATCTTTGAGCGACGTGTTGCGCCGCGGCGTTGACGTGCACTTTCGCAGCGTATTGCGTTACGGCGTGGTGGGCAACGAGCCCGACCTCGCGCTGCGTCTTCGAGTCGGCGATGAGATCGTCTGTGCAGGCTCGCCAGAGGCGCTCGAGCACGCCGAGAAAGTGTTGCTCGCGGGGTGAGTCAGGCCGCAGCGCGCAGCGCCTGACGAAGTATCTCGACGGCGTTACGAATTTCGTCGGGCGTCGAGATGAACGGTGGTGCAAGTGCGAGCGTCTCACCCGTGAAGCGGGCGTAAAGACCTCGTTCGAGCGCCCGTTCGAACACGCGGAACGCCTGCATTCCGGGTTGCCCTGCGAGCGGCGTGACATCGATGGCGGCAGCGAGTCCCAAGTTGCGGATATCGGCCACCAATGGTTCGCCTCGAAGCGAGTGAATCGTCTCCTCGAGTACCGGTGCGAGCATTGCAGCCTTGCCGATCCAGCCACGCGAGGCGTCGCCACCCGGGGCGAGTTGTTCCAAAGTCGCCTCTGCAGCCGCAATAGCCAATGGGTGGCCGGAGTAGGTGTAGCCGTGGAAGAACTCGATGAGATGTGACGGGCCCGACATGAATGCGTCGTAGATCGACTCATTCACGAGCACACCGCCTAGGGGGACGGCCGCGTTGTTCACTGCTTTGGCGAACGTGATCATATCTGGGCGAACGTCAAAAAAATCGGCCGCGAAAGGCGTACCCAAACGACCGAAACCGGTAATGACCTCGTCGAAAATGAGCAGGATGCCATGCTTGCTGCAGATCTCCCGCAAGCGGGCGAGATAGCCCTTCGGCGGGACGATGACGCCGGTCGACCCTTGCATGGGCTCTACGATGACCGCGGCGATGTTGCTCGCATCGTGTAGTGCGACGAGTCGCTCGAGTTCGTCCGCCAGATGTGCGCCCCATTCCGGTTGGCCGCGCGAATAGCCCATCTTGCTCGGATCGAAGGTGTGGGGGAGGTGATCGACACCGGGGATCATGAGTGGCGCGAACATCTTGCGGTTGGCCGGTATGCCGCCGACCGAAATGCCGCCCATGCCCACGCCATGGTAGGCGCGCTCACGACCAATGATGCGCGTACGCGTGGCCTCACCGCGAGCGCGGTGATAGGCGACGGCGATTTTCAGCGCCGTGTCGACCGCCTCGGAGCCCGAGTTGGTGAAGAACACTCGGTCGTTTGGTCGACCTGCGAGTTGGGCGATCTGCGACGCCACGCGAAAGGCACCGGGATGCCCCATCTGAAAACTCGGACTGAAATCGAGAATGCCCGCTTGCTCGCGGATCGCTGCGACGACCGCAGCGGGCGAGTGCCCGAGCGGACAGCACCACAGACCAGAGAGACCGTCGAAGACGCGGCGTCCATCGACGAGCGTGTAATAGGCGCCGTCGCCGCGTTCGATGAGCCGCGGATGCGCTTTGAAGTGCCGGTTATGGGTGAAGGGCATCCACCAGGAACGCAGTGCCGGCTCTTCTTGCATACGCGTTTAGCCTTTCATGACTGTGGCGAGAGATTCGGCCAGTCGCTCGACATTGCTCGGGCTGACACCCGCAATGTTGATACGACCATCGGGTGCCATGTAGATGTGATGCTGCTCGCGAGCGGCGATCACTTGTTCGGCCGAGAGCGGCAGGCGCGAGAACATGCCGCGCTGCTGCTTGACCCAAGCGAAGTCGCGACCGGTGCTGGCGGTCAGCCGATCAGCCAACTGGCTGCGCAGCGAGTTGATACGGTTGGCCATGTGGCGCAGTTCCGTCATCCAATCCTGTCGCAGTTCCGGCGTCGAGAGCACTCGGTCAACGATGGCGGCACCGTGGTCCGGTGGCATCGACCAGAGTGTTCGGGCGAGACGGCCAAGTTGCCCACCCGCGATGGAGGCCGCTTCGCTGCCCGCGTTGAGTACGGCGATGAGGCCAGTACGCTCACGGTAGAGTCCAAAATTCTTTGAGCACGAGACGGCAACCAACATCTCGGGAACGGCTTTGGCGATCAGTCGAATCGATGCCGCGTCACGATCGAGATCTTCGCCAAGTCCTTGGTAGGCCATGTCGAGGAAGGGCAGCAAGCGACGTCGCGCCAGCACGTCGGCCACTGCAGCCCACTGTTCCGGTGCGAGATCCTGACCGGTCGGGTTGTGGCAGCAGGCGTGCAATACGACGACCGAGCCGGCCGCGAGCTGTTCGAGCGCCTCGAGCATCGGCTCGAAGCGCACCGTGTTGTTGACCGCGTCGTAGTAGGGATACTTCTCAACTTTGAGACCGGCTGAGCCCAACAGCGGGATGTGGTTGGCCCAAGTCGGGTCACTGACGTAGACCGTCGAGCCTGGGCGTGCCGCGTTGATGAGTTCGGCGCCAAGGCGTAGCGCACCGCTGCCGCCCGGAGCTTGTGCGAGCGCGAGATCGCCCTTGCGGCCGGCGAAATCCGAGCCGAAGGTTAGCTCGGCCACTTGCATGTTGAAGCCCGGGTTACCGACGGGGCTGAGATAAGTCTTGCTGGTCTGAGCGGCGATCAGTTCCTGCTCAGCGCGTTTGACGGCACGCGGTACCGGCGTCTTGCCAGCTTCGTCCTTGTACACGCCGACGCCGAGGTCGATCTTCGTTTCCGAAGTGTCTTTCTGGAAAGCGGCTGAGACGCCGAGGATGGGATCAACCGGAACGCGAGTCAGAGTCTCGAACATGGCGGGCCTGCGAAAATAGAGGAAAACCTCCTCATTATCGCAGAGCAGCCCGCCTCTTTACGAACGCGTTTCCGGTCTTGTCTGCGGCGCGAATGACGGGAAGAACACTTTGCGTACCGTCAGGCGGATTATCCGACCCTGCGGGTCGAGTAGGTCCGGCTGATAGTTCAGCGGTGTCAGACCCTGCGCATTGCGAACGTCTTGACGCGCGTCGAACAGGTTATCGACGATCAAGGCAAGGCGCGCGCCGCGCAGTAGCGGATACTCTCGAGCGATCGGTTGCAAGCCAAGATCCGCAAACAGGCGTAGACCCACGGTCGTGAGTCCGGAGAACCGCAGCGTATCGAGGGCACTGTTCGCCTCCGTGCCACTGCGCCAACGGGCCGTCAGTCGACCGCCAAAGCCGTTGCGAGCGCCGCCCAGATTGAGCTCGAGTTCGTCGCTCGAGATACCAGTCGGATCGAGCAGTACATCGCCGTTCAATAGGTCAAGCGGAATGCCGGCGTTACCGAGGCGTACTTCATCGCGAGTGCGATGCGTGTGCGTGATCGACAGTTGCCAGCTTCCACGTCGGGCGAAGCCCATCATGCGTTCGCCCATCGCGGCCATCCGCGCGCGGCGTGCGGCGTCATCGCCAGGCGCAGCAGCGGCGGGCGTGTTGCTCGCGCCGCTCTGGCCGGCACCGCCAGGACTACCAGCGGCACCACCACCTGCGCCGCGCCAATTGGGCGCCTCGGGCTGTGGACCCCAGGGTCGATTCAGCGACAAGGTCCAGCGCCACTCGTCACGTTCGCGGCTTCCGAGATTGAGCGGGCGAGCGTCGATGGCGACCAAGCGACCTTGCGTGTCACGGGTGAACCGCTCGCCGAAGGCGCGCTCGATGTTCGGCGTGGCCAACGGCAGCGAGCCGATGAGATCTCGTGTTTCGGTGCGGAGGTAATCGATCGTCAGATTGAAGTCGATGTCCTCCCAAGGTCTTGCAGAGACGCTCAGTTTTTCGACGCGCCGACGATCGGGCTGTAACAAGGCGTTGCCACCGTCGATCCGACTGATGTCACGGGTTTCGCCCCGCAGGAAGTCATAGGTGCGAACGATTGGCGTCACGATCGAGGGCGAGCCGCGTTGCTGCAAGGAGGGAGCACCCTCATCTTCGGTGACGCTCGCCAGAATGCGCCACTGTCGTGAACGGTTCCAGTTGAGGCCATAACCCAATACGTCGAGCGAGCCGACATCCGAGAGGTGTTCAACGGCGCCGTTGAGATTCGCCGTGAAGCGACCGACCTCGGGAATATCGAGCAGCGGCAGATCGAGATTCAGTTGGGCTTCGCGTCGATCTCGATCCAGTTCGGTCAAGCGCTCAATACCAGCGCGGCGTGAGAGGCTGTCGATCGCGCGCGTGCCAACGCTGGCGCGTGCGGTGGCGCTGAGTGTTCCCGCCGGGACGTCGGCGAGGTCGCCATTGGCGAGGAGATCGACATCGAGCACGTCACTGCGCGAGCGTCCCGACAAACCTTCGCCCGAGGTGAACGATTCGCTCGTGTCGCGGTTGGCGGAGAAGTTGGCTGACCAGCGCCAGCCGGCCGTGACGCCCTGCACGAGTCCGCCGATCCGCGCCTCGTCGGTGTCGACCTCGCGGCGGATGAGATTCGATTCCGGCAAGGCGCCCGGTCGCAGGCCGAGTAGCGACTCGCGTTCGTTACGATCGAAGGTGGCATTCAGCGTCGCCGAACGCCCTTCAGCCAACGGCTTCACCCACGTTGCGTTCGTTGACCAGCCTCGGACCTCGGGCAGCAGACTGCGGAAGGGCGCATCGCTTCGAGCCTGACCATCATCACCCTGGATTCGTCGCTCGCTTTCGAGCAACGCATCATCGTTGCGCAATTTGAAATCGAACTGCAGTCGCTCGTCTTGTTGGATACGCAGCCAGTTGATGCCGGCATCGAGACCGTCGCGACCGCCCTCGGCAGTGCTACGCGCATTCACTTCACCGGTCCACGCCCGAAAGCGCGGACGTAGTACGAGGTTCACGACGCGTTGATCCGCGCGATAGCCATATTTGAGCGCCACTTCCTCGGAGAGGATGTCGGTGCGCATGATGGCTTCGGTCGGCAGATCACGAATTTCGGCAAAGCCCGATACACGCACGCCATTGACGAGCACCACGGGCCGCTCGCCACCACGTCCGCGACCACTGCCGAGTTGCGGCGCGAGGGCTTGCAACAACTCAGACACGTTACCGACGCCGAGCGCGCGGATTTCCTGTGAGGACAATTGCAGTTCAGGAGCGATATCGCCGATCACGGCGCCGGGCTCACGCCGTCCCGAGACCACGACCTCTTCGAGCGCTTCTTCCGGTGTCGATTGCGGAGCGGTATTGGACTGGCTAAGCCCCGCGGTGCTGGCAGCGAGCGCTGCCGACGTCACGAGAGCGGAAATGGCGGTGGCCGGCTTCCTTGCCGACCGATGCGAGCGGTATGTCATCCGCGTATTGTCGCAGGGTTAGCCGCTGAAAATCGCCCCCTCGTTTTCGAGTCGGGTGATATCGGCTGCCGAGTAGCCGATGGTTTGCAGCACTTCCCAGTTGTGTTCACCCATGCGTGGCAGGGTCAGTTGCGCTGCGCCGGGTTCGTTTTTGAAACGAATTGGTACGCCGATGTGTTCATGCCCCTCGTCATCGACGAGGCGCATGCCTCGGGCGGCGGCTTGTGGATCGTCGAAAGCCTCGCGCAGAGTCTTCACCGGCGCGAAACTGATATCGCGTCCTGCGAACCAATCGACCCACTCTTGCTGCGTGCGCGTCGAGAACCACTGGCGCAAAAGTTCGATCAGCGGTGCCTGATGCGGACCCGGCCCTCGTTCGCATAGTTCGACGAGATCGGTACGACCGATCTCAGTGAGCAAGTTGCGAACGAACTTGATCTCTTGGGCGCCGAGTACAACGTGACGGCCATCGCTCGTTCGATAGATGTTGTAGAAGGCGCTGCCGCCGAGGCTGCGTTCGTGGCGCGGCACCGGCGATCGCGATTGCGCAAACACGGGTCCGGTGATGTTCGGTGTCCAGGCGAGCACCGAATCGTGCATCGAGATATCGAGGTAATCACCACGCCCCGTTTGCTCGCGGCGATAGAGCGCCATCATCACGCCAGACAGTGCCAGCATGGAGGCCGCCATGTCTGCGACGGGTACGTGCGGCATGGTGGGTTCGCCATCGTTGCCGATGTTGAGACTGACAACGCCTGCAATGGCCTCCGTCGCCAGGTCATGCGCCGGGATGTTGCGGTAGGGTCCTGTTTGCCCAAAGGCAGAGATCGAGCAGTAGACGATCGCCGGGTTACGCGCGGCAACGGTCTCGTAGCCGATCCCGAGTCGATCGACGACACCCGGTCTAAAGGCTTCGATGAATACGTCAACCGTCTCGCAGAGTTTGAGCAGCGCTTCACGTCCCGCAGGAGATTTCAGATTGATGCAAACACTCTTTTTACCGCGATGGGTGTTACGGAAAAAAACGCTGTTCTCGCCGATACGGGGACCGATGTGTCGGTTAGGTTCGCCTTCGCCGGGTGGTTCGACCTTGATGACCTCGGCGCCTTGGTCGGCCATCATCAACGACAGTTGTGGGCCGGGTAGAAAAAGCGATAAATCCAGTACGCGTAAGCCTTCGAGTTTCATGGTGCAACCTCAAAGAATTCCGCGTGACTTGAAGCCCGCGATATCGTCGTTCGAGTAGCCGAGTTCTTGCAGCACGGTATCGGTATCGGCGCCGAGCGCTGGACCACTGCGGGCAGGTAGACGCTCACCATCGAGCTTGATGGGGTTGGCGAAGCTGCGAAAGTCGGCCCGCTTCGGATGAGGTGTGTTTCGGATCATGCCGTTGGCGAGCGGGAAGGGATTCTCCAGCGCTTGCGCCATGTCATACACAGGAGCGGCGGGCAGCACGCCCTGCAGCTTGGCGAGCCAAGCGGCCGTCGTGTCTCGTTCGAATTCGGTATCGAGCAGCGGAGTCAGTTCGTCGCGATGCTCTCTTCGCAGCGAGACCGTCGCGAAGCGCGGATCTTGGGCGATGTGCGGTGCCTCGATGACTTTGAGTAGTTCCTGCCAGAACTTCTCCGTCATGCACATGATGAAGATCCACCCATCGCGTGTTTTGAACAACTGCACGGGGGTGGCGCTGGGGTGGGCGCTTCGGGGTGCGCGACCGGTGACCAGTTTTTCGTTGAGGTACCAAGTTCCGGGGTAGGAGAGTTGATGCAGTGCAACATCGAACAGACTCACATCGATATCGCGCCCGAGGCCGCTGCGAGCCGCGCCAAACAGCGCCGATACCAGCGCCAACGCGGTCGTGATGCCGGTCATGTAGTCGATGATCGACAGACCCATGCGGGCCGGCGGCGTGCCGGGTTCGCCGGTGACGTGCAGAAAGCCAGCCTCTGCCTGCATGAGGTAGTCGTAACCGGGCCAGGCCCGGCGCTCGTTATCGCGACCGTAGGCGGACAGGTGTGCGCAAACCAGCCGCGGATTGCAGTCGCGCAGCGCCGCGTAGGTCAAGCCGAGCTTGTCGGGTTGATCGCCCCGCAGGTTGTTGAGGACGGCGTCGGATTTCGCGACGAGCTTGCGAAAGATCGCTTGGCCATCGGATGTTTTCAGGTCGAGACAGACGCTGCGCTTGTTGAGGTTGAAGGTCTGGAAAAAGTGCGAATCATGCTCGCCCAGGAAATACGGGCCCATGCCGCGCGTCGCATCGCCGCCTTGAGCGCGATTTTCGATTTTGATGACCTCCGCGCCGAGATCGGCGAGATACATCGAGCCGAATGGCCCAGCTCCGAATGCCTCGAAGGTGAGAACACGAACGCCAGCCAGCGGCAGCGGCAAACTCACAGGGGGTTCCTCTCGACCAATTGCTTGGCGATGATGATGCGCTGCATTTCATTGGTGCCTTCACCAATACACATCAATGGTGCGTCACGGTAGTAACGCTCGACGTCGAAGTCGGTCGAGTAGCTGTATCCACCGAAGATGCGCATGGCTTCGAGGCTGTTTTCGACACCGGCTTCCGATGCGAACAGCTTCGCCATACTCGACTCGAGATCGCAACGCTCGCCGGTGTCGTACTTGCGCGCGGCTTGCTCGATGAGCAGGCGTGCAGCTTCGACTCGGGTCGCCATGTCGGCGAGCTTCAGTTGGATGGCCTGATGTTGTGCGATCGGCTTGCCGAAGGTGCTTCGCTCTTGGGCATAACGCAGCGCGTCACGCAGCGCACCTGCGGCGATACCGGCGCCACGAGCCGCCACGTTGATGCGACCGAGTTCGAGTCCGCCCACCGCTTGCTGGAAGCCGCGTCCCTCCACGCCGCCGATCAGTTGGTCGGCGGCGATGCGATAGTCTTCGAAGACGAGTTCGGCACTGTCGATCGACTTGTAGCCGAGCTTGCGAATCTTCTTGGCTGCCTTGAAGCCATCACCTTTCTCGCAGATGAACATACTCATGCCCTTGTGGCGCGGTTGCGCCTCGGGGTCGGTTTTGACGAGTACGCCGAAGCAGGTGCCGTAGACACCGTTGGTGATCCAGGTCTTGGTGCCGTTGATGACATAGTGATCGCCATCGCGACGCGCCACGGTCCGTATGCTCTGCAGATCGGTGCCTGCATTGGGCTCGGTGAGACCGATGCCCCCGCGGATTTCGCCGCTCGCAAACTTCGGTAGCCAACGTCGCTTCTGTTCGTCCGTGCCGTGTCGTTGCACGCAGGCGGCCATGATCAGGTGCGAATTGAAGATGCCGACGGGGGCCATCCAGATCGACGCGATGCTCATCACGATACGCGCGTAGGTCGATGCAGAAAGACCGAGTCCACCGTATTCCGGGTCGATAGTCGCTCCGAAGAGGCCGAGCTCCTTCATCTGCTCGACGATCTCGAGCGGGTACTCATCGGCGTGGTCGAATTTCTTGGCGATGGGCTTCAGTTCCCGCTCGGCCCAGCGTTCGATCGATTCTAGAATCTCGTTATCTACGTCGCTCATGGCGTTCTCCGCAGTGACGGGTCGTAAAGGTCAGTAGTTCATCTTGTCTTCGACGGCGTGACCGCGCTTGGCCACGAGAACCGTACGCTCGAATTCGCACACGATCTTGCCGTCTTGGTTTTTACCGATCGTGCGCACCGTGACGAGTCCGGCGGTGGGTCGCGATTTGGATTCGCGCTTCTCAAGCACTTCGGATTCGCCGTACAGCGTATCGCCAGCGAAAACCGGCGCGGTCATGCGGATGTCTTTCCATCCCATGTTGGCGATGGCTTTCTGACTGACGTCGGTCACGCTCATGCCGACGAGAATGGCGAGCGTGAGGGGCGAGGCGACGATGCACTTCCCAAACTCCGACGCTTTTCCATACTCGGCATCAAAGTGCAGCGGATGGGTGTTCATCGTGAGTAGGGTGAACCAGGTGTTGTCAGTTTCGCTGATGGTGCGACCCGGTCGATGTTCGTACACGTCGCCGACGACGAAATCTTCGTAGTAGCGACCGAAAGTCTCGCGATAGCGTTGGGGTGCTACGGGTTTGGCTGCTTGGCTCATCGGGAGGATCCTCGGCGGCTTGGGTAAATGTACGGACAAATGCTAGGATGCGATCCAATGGGTGTCAATCGAACTCAGCCTCGTTATCGAGCGCTCGCCGAGGTGCTGCAAAAAGATCTGCAGGCGGGTCGTTATCCCGTGGGTTCCGTACTGCCGGGCGAGCTCGAGCTCGTCGGTCGTCATCGCGTGAGTCGCCACACCGTTCGGGAGGCACTGCGATGTCTCGAGGAGCAGGGTCTGATCACGCGCAATCGCGGTATCGGCACCGTGGTCACGGCGCTCGAGTCGCCGCCGGGTCGGGTGCAGCGGCTCGCATCGCCGGCGGAATGGATGCGCTACCCGGAAGGGAGCCGACTCGTGGTGCTCGCAACCGATGAAGTCGTCGCTGACGGCGAGCTGGCGAGTTCGCTCGCCTGCAAGCGCGGCACGCATTGGTGTCGAGTGCGAGCACTACGGCGTTTGAAGGGTCGCGGTGGCGCGGTTATCGGCTGGTCGGATATCTATCTGCCGAAGGAATATGCGGCCGTTGCGATCTCGGTCGGCAAAGCAGGCGGCTACGTTTACGAGGCCATCGAAAAGCGCTTCGGTGCGCGCGTGGAGACGGTCGAAGTCGAACTTCGCGCGGAGGTTCTCGATGCCGTTCGTGCCAAGGGGATGGGTGTGAAGTCCGGTACGCCATCTCTGGCGCTGGTTCGGCGTTATCGCGGGCGTGATGGTCGAGTCTTCCTCGTCACCATCGCCGAGCATCCGGCGGAGCGTTACACGTACGGATTTCGCTTGCGTCGCAGCCGCGACGGGACGGTGTGGCTTCCCGATTAAGCGTTACGCTGGCGCGAGCGCTCAAGATCCAGCACGAGGATACCAAGCACGATCAGTGCAATGCCGAGCCATTGCCACAGGGTCAGTCGCTCATCGAGCAAGATCCAGGCGAGCAGCACCGTCGTTGGTGGCCCCACGGTCGAGAGCACCGCACCGCGTTGAGCACCGACTCGACGTACGCCCTCCGCTTGGAAGGAGGCTGGCAGGAACATGCAGACGATGGCCAACAACACGAGCAGCATCCAGGCGGAGGCGCTGAACGCGCCGAGTTCGGCGATATCGTGCGTGAAGAGAAAGTGCGGCAGCAGACAAGCCGGCGCTGCCGTCATGGCAATCAAAGTAAAACGCGCGCTGCCGATCTCGCGCGTGTACTTTTCGCTGACCACGAAGTAGATCGCGTACGACAAAGCAGAGCCGATCACCAGCAGGGCGCCGAGTAGATTTGCCCGAAGTTCGGCGAAATCGAACCCGCCCATCGTGAAGAAGATGCCGACGTATGTTAGTGCCAGTGCGAGCAACACGGTTCGTGTCGGCCAGCGGCGATCCCGCCACGCGTAATAAAGCACGACCATCGCCGGATAGCTGAAGATCAGCACCCGCTCGATGCTCGCTTCGATCATGGTCAGGGCGACGAAGTCGAGCATCGCGCCAACGTCGTAGCACAGCGCTCCCACGGCAGCCGCGGTCAACAAGGCGCGTGGTGGCGTCGAGCGAATGGCCGCGAAGCCCTCACGGCGCAATGCGAACCACCAGAAAAGCGGCAGTGCGAACAGGGCTCGCAGCGTGACGAGCGCCTCGACGCTGACACCCATCGAGTAGAGTTGCTTGGCAAAGATGCCCTTGGTCGCAAACAGCATCGCTGCAAAACTGACGAGCAGCGCGCCGACCGGATCGACCGGCTTGGATGAAGTGCTCAATGCGTCGCCTCAGGTCGCTTTGCGCGAAAAGTGCGCAATGGCCCAGATGCACCCACCGGCGATCAGGATTTCACCGAAGTTGTCGAGTTTCAGTGCGCGAAACGGCGGAGCGGCGCTTGCGAGCATCAATACACCGCCCAAGAACATCCACGGAAATCGGTGACGCCACATCACGGCGGCACCGGCGAGGATGACGACGAGACAAGTGAAGATCGAGGGCAGAGGCGGTGCGGTCGTGACCACTTGTTGTCCCTCGAAGCAGAACGCGTCTGCCGAGACCGCAGTCGAATAACGGACGAGATCGAACTCGCACACCGGGTGCAACGAGTCCTGCCAGAAGTGGGGCAGGTCGTAGATCATCAGTGCAACGCTCATGGCGCAAAATGCCAGCATCGCCTGCGGGTAACGCATGAAAGAAAAACCGGCGAAACGCAAGATCGAGCCACAGGCGACGATCAGCCAAGTGCCGGATAACCAGTGCAGCCAAAAGCGTGGCCACGACAGCGTCTCGAGGGTTTCACCCAAGCCAATGAATTTACCGAGACCGACGATGAGATTGTCCCAGACGAGCCCGAATTGCGGCACGAGCAGCACAAGCGCTATCACGAGGCCCTGATACCGCCAGAGACGCCACAGCCAAACGAGGAGGACCGCCTGTAGGAGAGCCTGCGCGAGGAACAACTCGGAATACATGGGGCGAGCGTATCATCGACCCGTCTTTTTGCGGAGTGTGACGACGATGAGTGGACCTTTGGCTGGAATCAAGGTGGTGGAAATGACGAGCGTGGTGCTCGGTCCGTGGGCTTGCCAGATGCTGGCCGACATGGGGGCTGACGTCATCAAGATCGAGCAGCCCCGGGGTGACAGTAACCGCTCGCTCGGTGCTAGCAACAACCCGGGTATGGCCGCGCTTTATCTGACCTGCAACCGCAACAAGCGCAGCATCGTGCTCGATCTGCGCGTTCCCGGTGCGAAAGACGCGTTTTTCGCTCTCATCAAAGATGCGGATGTGTTCGTTCACAACAATCGACCGCAAGTGATGACCAAGCTTGGTCTCGACTACGCAGACCTGAAAAAGATCAATCCAAGACTCATCTACTGTGGCGCCTACGGCTACTCGAAGAAAGGGCCTTATGGCCGCCTCGGTGCGCTCGACGATTCGATCCAGGCGGCGAGCGGCATCGCCATGCTCAATGAAATGGTGCTCGGCGAGCCTCGCTATCTACCAACAGTCGTTGCCGACAAGACGACGGCCATCACCGTGGTTTACGGGGTGCTCGCTGCGCTCTTTCATCGTGAACGCACCGGAGAGGGCCAGGAGCTCGAAGTGCCGATGTTCGAGACGATGGTCAACTTCGTCATGGCCGAGCACCTTTGGGGTATGACCTTCGAACCACCTAAGGGCAAGCCGGGCTACACGCGGCTGATGAGCAAAGACCGCAAGCCTTATAAGACGCTCGATGGTTATATCGCGGTACTGCCGTATCTCGATGCCCATTGGGTCAAATTCTGTCAGGTGGTCGGACGACCCGAGCTCGCGGCCGACGAGCGATTTCGTACCCTGGCCGATCGCGTCCGCAACATTGACCTGACCAACCGCACGACCGCCGAAATCATGGCAACCCGTACGACCGCCGATTGGCTGAGTGTGCTCGAAAACTCGGGTATCCCGCACATCGTGGTGAATACGCTCGAGGATCTGGCGACCGACCCGCATTTGCAGGCGACGGGTTTTTGGCAATTCGTCGATCATCCGACCGAGGGGCGTTTGCGGATGCCGAGCTTCCCGGTCAACTTCAGTGCCACGCCGGCATCGATCGATCGTCATGCGCCGCGTTTGGGCGAGCACACCGAAGAATTGTTACGTCAGGCCGGCTTGAGCAACGAAGATATCGCTGCACTCACGCACAGCGGCGCCGCACTCACGGCCGAACAGGCCGCGAAGTCTGTGGGAACGGGCGGAGACTGACGCGGTCGCTTACGCCTTGATGCCGTAAACGCGCAGCGCGTTGTCACGCAGGAATTTCCGCAGCGGATCCGGGCGTAGATTGAGCGCCAGCACCTCGTCCATGGTGCGCTTGAAGCCGAGCACCGGGAAATCCGTGCCGAAGAGCACCTTGTCCTGTCCGTAGGAGTTGATGTACTTCACGAAAGCCTCGGGCCAGTACTTGGGGCTGTGCGCATCTGACCCGATGAACACGTTCTCGTGCTTCCAGGCCATCGCAATCATCTCGTCGGTCCACGGAATACCGACGTGGATCCCAATCAGTTTGAGCTCCGGAAAGTCGCAGGCGATACCGTCGAGCAGGATGGGGCGACCCACGCTGCGCATCGGCGCTTCTTTGGTGTACACCATCGATTGCCCAACCTGCATCTGAATAGGCACACCGAGTTCAACGCACTTGGCGTAGAACGGGTAGTACTTCGCATGATCGGGCGGCAGATCGAACCAGTGCGGATAGACGTGCGCGCCGATGAAGCCCATGTTTTTCACGGCATCCTCGAGCGCGCGTACACCGTTCATGCCCTCATAAGGATCGATGCCCGCCATGGCATAGAAGCGACCCGGGTATTTCTCGACCGCGCGCGCGATCACCTCGTAGGGGAGGTGGAAAGAACCCGGCAATCCCTTTCGACCCACTTTGGGAGCGAACAGGAAAGCCTTCTCGATGCCCGCCTCAGCCATTTGCGCAAGTTGCTGTTCGAGCGTGACGCCCTGCATATCGGTCTTGGACTTCATCTTCCCGGCGAAGAACTGGTCCTGCCAACCGGGTCGGTAGGAGAGCGCTTCTTCGGTCCAGATACCGCTGACGATGTCGATCGCAGGCACGGGCGGGGAGGTAGTCACTTCGGGAAATCTCCAATACACAGGGGCACGAGTCTCGGGCGGGGATATTGCCTAAACCCGGGCGCGGCGGCTGCAGTGAGGCGGTCGACTGGCCGTTTCGCGGTCCCTCCAGGATACGATGCTGTTGCTATGCCGCAACAGACTTTGGTGCACGACAACGAATATCCGTTGCGACTCGCGGGGGCCGAGCTTTAGACTCGTGCGGCTTTTTCCCCACTCCTAATTAAGGACAAACCTGGAGGGATTGAATGTTCAATCGTCATCGGAAAATTTCCCTGATCGGCGCGAGCGTGGTGGCTGCCATCGCTGCGGCTCAATCAGGCGCGCAGGAAGCGCAGCTCGAAGAAATCGTCGTCACCGCCCGTCAGCGCGCCGAGCGCCTCGAGGACGTGCCAGCGACGGTGCAGGCCTTCACCGCCACGGAAATCCAGGCGGCTGGCATCGAGCGTCCGCAGGACTTCATCGCGTTGACGCCGGGCGTCGCGCAGGTGCAAACGGCGGAAGCTGGTGACCTTCAGGTCACGATCCGCGGCATCAACACGGGTCGCGACGCCGAAACCAACTTCGCGCTCGTGATCGATGGTGTGTTGCAGACCAACCCGAATGCGCTAAACCAGGAACTCAACAACGTTTCGCAGATCGAAGTGTTGAAGGGACCGCAAGGCGCTCTCTACGGTCGCAACGCCGTGGCTGGTGCCATGATCATCACTACGCGCAAGCCGTCCGACTCGTTCGAGTTCGACCTCGGCGGTGGCTATGGTCAGTACAACAGCTACAAGCTGAATGCCTACATGGGTGGCCCGATTGGTGAGAACACCCGCGCTTCGGTGTCAGCCTACACCCGCAAAACCGACGGTCAGTGGGAAAATACGCTCCTCAAGTGCGACGATTGTGTCGATTTCTTTGAAGAGTCCGGCTTGTCGGCGCGCCTCATCACCGATCTCGAGGGTGGCGGCACGATCGACGCCAAAGCGAAGTTCTCGAAGCTCGATGCGGGCGCGATCAACTTCAATGCCTCGTTCGCGTTGCAAGAGGCGGCGGCCGGTGGATTTGGTGCGTTGTTCTACGAAGATGCCAACAAGCACAACTTCGTCTACCTGAACAACGTCAAGCCGCAAAACGAGCAGGAGAACATCAACCTGTCCGTCAAGGCGGAGTACCCGGTTGCGGTCGGTACCTTGACCGCGGTTGCCGCGTTCAACGACCAGACCAACTACTTCCTCACCGATGGCACCAGCGCGGCTTTCGGCTTGTACTCGGCCACCGCGTCGTGCACCAGCTCGCTTGCGGCACGCACGAAGGACACGCCGCTGCCGGCGCCGTTCTTCTACCCGGGCTTGCTGCCGCCTTATGGTCCGACCACCTGCGACGGTTACCAGTACCAGCAGCGTGACCAGAAGGACACCAGCGTCGAAGTGCGTCTGACGTCGCCTGGCGACGAGGCTTTCCGTTGGGTGGCTGGCGCGTATCTCGCCGACATCCAGCGTAAGGTGATCGTGTCGCAGGGTTCGGACAACGCCACGGGCTTCGTGAAGCAGGGCCTCGTCCGCACGGGCGGTGCGAACCCGACCGATCTGCTGTACGACGACGACTTTGACAGCACGGTGCTCGCTGGCTTTGGTCAGTTGGCCTATGACATCCAGGACGGCCTCGAAGTCGCCTTGGCTCTGCGCTACGACCAAGAGAAGCGCGAAGTGTCGAACAACGTGCCGAAGATCGGTCCGCAAACGCCGGGCTTCGGTGGTTCGGGCAAGTTCATCAACCCGGCCTACGATGCCAACCCGGCACTCGCGAGCATCCCGGGTCGTTCGAAGACCTTCTCTCAGTTGCAGCCGAAGCTGTCGGTCAACTGGAAGGCGACGGACGGCGTGGCGCTCTTCGCGAGCTACGGTGTCGGCTTCCGCTCGGGTGGTTTCAACTCCTCGGGTAGCCGAGCCACGATCGAGCAAAACTTCGGCGGTCTCTGCACGGGCCCGACGCAGTGGGACAAGATCGGCATCAGCACCTTCCTGACCGTCCCGGCTTGTAATGCCAACGGTTCGGATCGTTCGATCAGCAACGTGCGTGACGACTACGAGAAGGAAGTCTCGAAGGCCTTCGAAGCGGGCTTCAAGTCAACCCTGCTCGACGGTTCGCTCGCGATCAACGGTGCGGTCTATCAGACCAAGATCGATGATCTGCAGTTCTTCAACTTCTTCGCCGGTCCCTTCGGTCTGTTGCGCGTCGTGACCAATGCCGAAGAGGCCGAGGTCAAGGGTATCGAGCTCGATGCTCGCTGGCGCCTGACGGACGTCATCACGGTGTTCGCGGGTTACGGCACGGCCGATAGCGAGATCAAGCGCTACGATGGTCGTCCGTACACCGCTGGCAACAAGATTCCGTACGCGCCGGAGTACACCGGTAATGCGGGTATCGACCTGAAGATTCCGCTCGGCGGATCCGACTGGACGATGAACGCGCGCGTCAACGGCACGTTCGTTGGTGAAACCTGGTTCAGCACGGTGCAGGGCAACCTCGTACCGAACCTGTTCACCTACTTCGGCTTCGGACAGGGTGAGTTCGCCAAGCAGAAGCGCGATGCCTTCAGCACCGTCGATGCCCGCGTGGGCGTGTCGAACGGTACTTGGGGCGTGACCGCTTGGGGTCGCAACATCACCGACGAGAGCTATCTCGCCGAAGTCATTCCGGCGCCGGAGTTCGGTGGTTCGTTCATCCACGATGCACCGGGTTCGTCCTGGGGCGTGGACTTCAGCTACTCGTTCCGCTGATCGTTCGCGTTTGAGTTGAGTCAGGGCCGGGCGGCGCAAGCTGCCCGGCCTTTTTTATTGCGCACTCAGCGTGGTGTGCTCGCAGGCCGAAGCCCAGAGCTCAGTCGAGGAGTACAATCTCGCGGGTGAAACGCACGGAAATCGAGTTCCCGCCCAAGCACGCTGCGCTGCGCGACGATGTGCACATGTTGGGTTCGTTGGTCGGCGAGGTGTTGCGCGAGCAGGGCGGTATCGAGTTGTTCGAACTCGTCGAGCGTGATCGAACCCTGGCCATCGCGCGACGTAACGGCGATGCAGCGGCCGCTTCCGAACTGGAGTCCCGCGTCACCAATCGCACCCCGGCCATCGCCCGTGATCTCGAGCGTGCATTCTCCAGTTGGTTCCAGTCGGTCAACCTCGCCGAACAGGTGCATCGTATCCGCAGGCGGCGGGCGTATTTCCAGGACGACGCCGAGCGCCCACAGCCGGGCGGCATCGGTGACGCCATCGCCAAGCTCAAGGATCGTGGTCTAGCGCGTGAGCAGGTGATCGAGCTGCTCGCGGGTATGCAGATCCAACCGATCTTCATGTCGCATCCGACCGAGTCGACGCGACGAACCATCCTGCGAAAACAGCAGCGTCTGGCGACTTTGCTATACGATCGTTTGAATCCAACGCTCGCACCGAACGAGCAGCGCGCGTCGCTCGGTCGAATTCGGACCGAGATCACGACAGCCTGGCAGACCGAAGATCACCCTCGGCAGCGACTCACCGTCGCCGACGAGCGTGAACATGTGCTGTTCTTTTTGGCCGAAATTCTCTATCGCGTGGTACCTGGGTTTTACGAGGAGATCGCCGAGGCCTTGACCCGAAACTTTGGCGTGGAGACCGAGGCGATCACCTTGCCGACGATGCTGCGCTTTGGCAGTTGGGTAGGCGGCGACATGGACGGTAACCCCGATGTACACGCCAAAACTTTGCGCGAGACGCTGGTGCGCCAGCAGAAGGCGATCGTCAACGCGTACTTTCTGGAGATGCAGTCGCTCGGACAGTTGCTGTCACAGAGTGGCGGACGCGTCAGCATTTCGGCCGCGTTGCAGAAGCGGATCGATGAATACATCACCTTGATTCCCTCGGCCAGATCGAGTGCCCCGGCGCGCCACGATCGCATGCCGTATCGCGTCTTCTGTGCCCAGGTCGCCGAGCGCTTACGCGCCACCTACGACGGCGTCTCCGGCGCCTATGAGTCGGTGCAACAGTTCCAACGCGATGTAGAACTGATCGCCGACAGCCTTGCGCACAATCGTGGTCGGCATGCCGGTCTCTTTGCGGTACATCGCCTGCAGCGTCGTATCGCCACCTTCGGATTCCACTTGGCGACACTCGATATTCGTCAACACACTCGGGTGCATCATCGTGTGATCGCGCAGGCACTCGATGATCCAGAGTGGGTCGGGCTCGACTCGCACAGCCGGCATTCCCGTCTCGTCGACATGGTCTCGCGAGATGCCAGCCCGCGCTGTGAGATGGACCCGGTCGGTAAACGAACATTGGCCGTTTTCGAGGCGATGTTGCAATGCCGACGTCGCTTCGGACCGGATTCAATCGGTGCCTACATCGTCAACGGCGTACAAGGTCCAGACGACATCGTCGCTCCCTTGTTGCTGGCCCAGTGGGCGGAGGCTTTCGACAAGAGATCCAATGCCCTCGCGATCGATATCGCGCCGATGTTCGATTCGATGGAAGCGCTCGAGGGTGCCGGCGTCGCGCTAGAAGCTGCGCTCGCCGACCCCGTCTATCGCAAGCACCTCGATGGTCGGCATCGTCGACAGATGGTATTCGTAGGCTATTCCGAGAGTGGTAAGCAGGCCGGTGTCTGTGCGTCGCGTGTTGCGGCCTATCGCGCGCAAGATGCGATCGAGGCGGTGCTGACCCGGGCCGGTGAGCGATCGATACTCGTGCATGCACGCGGAGGTAGCATCGCCCGCGGCGGTGGTCGCATCGATACGATGGTGACCTCGATGCCGCCCCGTACGATCAAAGGCGGGCTGAGGCTCACCGAGCAAGGCGAGGGCATCACGCAAAACTATGGGCTCAGCCCGATTGCCCTGCGAACGCTGGAGCGTGCATTCGGCGCCTTAGCGATGGCATCGGCTACGTCGCTTGAGCCGCAGGTGCAATCCATCGAGCGACGTGGCCTCGCCATCGCGACGAGGCTTGCCGAGGTGAGTGGGCGACTCTACAAAAACTTCTTCGCTGACACGCCGGTGATGGATGCATGGTTTCGCGACGTCACGCCGATCGACGTGATCGAGCGCATGCAGATTGGTGCGCGACCGATCAGCCGTGAGGGATTTGAAGGACTTGCCGGTTTACGTGCGGTGCCTTGGGTCTTTGCGTGGACGCAGAATCGGATGATGCTGCCGGGGTGGCTCGGTGCTGGTCTCGGGTTGAAGACGATCATCGACGACTTTGGCTTGGCGGAGGTTCAGACGAGCTATCGTGCCTGGCCTTTCATGGGCCGCTTGCTCGATGACATCGAGGTCATGTTGGCGCGTAGCGATCTCGAGATTGCGCGTCACTACTTGAGCCTGCATCCTGCATCACCGGATTTTTTCGAGCAGGTTCTCGAAGAGCGAAAATTAGCGGTCGCTGCGATTCTCGCGATCAAAGATCAGCAAGATCTGCTCGATGCAGACCGGACGGCGCAGCGCGGGCTGCAGCTGCGCAACCCGTATGTCGATCCGATGAACTTGATGCAGGTTGATTTGTTGCGCCGATGGCGCCAGAGTGGTCGGGAGGATCAAGATTTGTTCGAGGCGCTGCTCGCGAGTGTGAGCGGTATCGCCCTCGGACTACAAAGCACAGGGTGAGTGCCGCATGACGAAGTTGACCATTCCTGTTTTCGCCGTCAGCGCCGTGTGGGCGACCTGGGCTCCGGTCGCGACGCCGTCGCAGCCTCAGTTCGACATCGAGTGGGTGCGTGCATCGCAGGGTCGCAACGTCGTTCAGGTTCCGAACGATGCGAGCGGCTCGCGTTTTTCGCTCGACGCACTCACAGGCTCCGGTCCCGTCGACACGCCTCGCGTTCAAGTCAGTTGGCGTAGCGGCGAGAAGCAGGAGTGGCGATTGCTGGCCGCTCCTTTGTCGCTCTCTGGAAGTAGTGTGAGTGCGAGGTCGATCGACTTTCAGGGGCAACGATTCGCGGCAGGTCCTGTGTCTGCGCGCTACGAGTTCAACTCCTGGCGGGCGACGTGGCGCTATCGCTGGATCGATCGGAACGATCTTGTCGTCAAGATCGGTGCGACCGCGAAGATTCGTGATGCGAGCGTCCGTTTGAAATCAGGCGCTCTCGAAGCGAGCAAGAGCAACACGGGATTCGTGCCGTTGGTGCATGTCGCCGTGGAGCGGCCCTTGGCAGCACAGTGGCGTCTGGAGGCGGATGTTGATGCGCTCGCCGGCGGCCCTGGCTACGCCATCGATGCCGGAGTGCGTCTCGCGCGAGATCTGTCAGCCGACTGGAGTGTGCACGCCGGCGCCCGCTACCTCGATGGTGGTGCGGATAACGACGAGGTCTATGCGTTCGCCGATTTCACCAGCGTCACGCTCGGGGTGACTTGGCGCCCTCGCTGAGCTCGTCGCGGACGGGTAGCGGATCTTCTTCCAAGGCCGCCCGGGCCGATTCGTCCATGTCGTCGAACTGACCGCGATTGACGGCCCAGAAAAACGCCCAGATGGCTGCCGCCACCAACGCGATGGATAGCGGAATCAAAAGGTAAATGCTCTGCAACATCAGCTAGCTCCGACAGCGGGCTGCGATGCGCGCAGAATCCGGCGCGCATTGAAGACCACCAATAACGACGATAAGGACATGCCGAGAGCCGCCACCCACGGCGGCATGAGACCGATGGCTGCGAGCGGCAGTGCGGTCATGTTGTAGATCACGGCCCAGCGCAGATTTTGTCGCACGATCACGAGAGTGCGAACGGCGACATCACGCGCGAGCGGTAGAGAGGCGAGCGACTCGCGCAGCAACAGCAGATCTCCGGCCGCATGGGCGATGCTGGAGCCGCGACCCATCGCCATCGAGACATCGGCCGCGGCAAGCACCGGACCGTCGTTGATGCCATCACCGATCATGAGCACCCGGCGACCTTCGCTTTGCAGTCTTTGTAAGGTGGCGAGCTTGTCCTCGGGACGCAATTCCGCGCTGACGTTATCGATACCCAATTCGGTAGCCGCCTCGGCGACGGTCGCTCGACGATCGCCGCTGGCAAGATGGAGAACGAGGCCACGTGACTGCAACGCTTGCACTGCGGAGGTCGCATCATTACGCAAGGCGTCTGCTACGTGAAAGCGCGCGCGGCGCCCTGAGGAATCGGCGAGCACGATGCGCGAGTCATCGCCTTCAGCATCTGCGAGTACGAAGGCGGGTTTGCCGATACGCCACAGAGTGCCATCGACATGCCCTTCGATTCCGAGGCCCGCGAC
>JACCDJ011070682.1_pt1 | contig 73491 bp, 56 predicted proteins | sample 7444481 | NCBI WGS metagenome assembly JACCDJ01 (sample SAMN15323435, study PRJNA562643) | freshwater metagenome | isolation source: river surface water | place: USA:Blue River Watershed | collected 2017-08-15
GTTTTGCTAATGTAAAGAATCAAAAATTATTTTTATTGGTTATTTTTGTTGAAATGAAAATTGTACAACAGGTAAAGCAAAAAGCAGGTTTTCAAATGCTGAAGAAAATCTCAGAGCCTGTGCGCATTAAACATGCGTTCAATTTTGATACTGCCAAAAACATCGGAATTTTATACCAAGATGATGATGAACGTTTGTACAATAAGATAAGAGCATTTGCAAAAGAGCTGAAAGAAAAGCATCAAGTAAAAAATATTCGTGCGCTTGGATATGTACCTGTGAAAGAAAAAATGCTCCCAATTTGGCAATCCCAAAAATTAGAATTTGGTTATTTCACTCAGGACGATTTGAATTGGCACAGACGCCCAATTACCCGGATAACCGCGTTTAGAAATGAAGAGTTTGACATGCTCATCGATCTTTCAGACGGCAATGTCCTTCCCTTGCTCTATCTTTTCAAAGAAAGCAAAGCCAAAATGAAAATTAGCATACAGTCTTCAGGTGCAGAAAAATTTGCAGATTTCATGCTCATCATGAAGCCCCCATTTGTTTTTGAACAATACCTTACACAATTGAAAATTTACCTAGGCAATAACGCTTTAAAATGAATGAATTAAGAGGCTTGGGTGTAGCCATGATTACACCTTTCAACAAGGCTGGAGAAGTTGATGTTCCCGCGTTAAAAAAACTTACAGACTATTTGGTTACTGGTGGTGCCGATTACTTAGTTGTGATGGGAACAACAGGAGAGTCTGTTACACTGAACAAAGAGGAAAAAAAATTAGTCCTGGACACTGTAATGGCCTGCAATAACGGCCGTAAACCAATAGTTCTGGGCATTGGAGGAAATAACACCCAAGAAATTGCTGCTCAATTGAGTCGCATGGAAACGCACGGCATTTCTGCAATTCTATCCGTTACCCCATACTACAACAAACCCACACAAAATGGTTTGTATGAGCATTACAAGGTTCTTTCAGAAAGCAGCAAACTTCCTATTATTCTGTATAATGTTCCAGGAAGAACAGGTGTCAATTTGCTACCCGATACTGTCAGTAGAATTGCCTTTGATTGCAGAAATGTGATTGGCATCAAAGAAGCTTCTGGCAATGTAGAACAAGTGATGTCCGTCATTCAACAAACACCCAAAGAATTCATGGTGATCAGCGGAGACGATGCGCTGACGCTTCCACTTATCGCAAGTGGTGCTGATGGCGTTATTTCCGTAGTAGGCAATGCATTTCCCAAAGAATTCTCTGCCATGGTCAACCATGCGCTGAACGGTGAAATGAATGAAGCTCGTGAAATTCATTATAGACTGTTGGACATCATTCACTTGTTGTTTGCTGAAGGAAATCCAGGAGGAATTAAGGAAGTATTAGATCAACTTAATATTTGCGAACATTACCTTCGTTTACCCTTGGTTCCTGTATCACATACCACCAGTGAAAAACTGCGTCGAGAGATGATTGACCAAGGATTTTTATCATGAAACAAGTAGATCTTTCAAAGTTTACCAATCCCGCATATCAACCTGGTTCATTTTTGAAAAGATCACTCTGGTTTGTTTTCAATTCCTTGTTGATTAAAAGCGCTCACCCATTTACATCAGTTCGTATTGCTGTATTAAAAATGTTTGGTGCTGAAATCGGGAGAGGTTGCGTCATTCGACCAGGCGTCAACATCAAACACCCCTGGCTATTGGTAATTGGTAACCATACATGGATCGGGGAAAATGTCTGGATAGACAACTTAACTAATGTCACCATTGGCGATCATGTTTGTATTTCTCAAGGATCAACAATCATAACCGGTAACCACCGCTGGGATAAAATCACTTTTGATCTCACGCTACACCCCATTCAAATCGAACAAGGCGCTTGGATTGGAGCCAAATCACTTTTGCTTCCGGGTTCAAATGTTAAGAATCATGCAGTTATTGCCGGAGGATCTATTGTGCACCATACCATTCCTGCTTATGAAATATGGCAAGGAAACCCCGCTGTTTTTTTGAAAAAAAGAAACATCGATTGAACTTTCAAAACACTCATTGGTTGTAGAAATATGAAAATTATTTTATTACTCGCAGCGATGGCCATTCTGATCGTTCTTTTTGGATTCAGAGGTCGCTGGCAAAAACCTACCAACATGATAGCCAATGATGTTATTCCATTTTACTCTTTGAAAATTAATAGCCTAGAAAATGAGCCCGTTGACTTTAAAGACTTCAAGGGTAAATATGTTCTGTGTGTTAATGTAGCATCAAAATGTGGCTATACCCCGCAATATGCCGAATTACAGGACTTACAGGAAAAATATGCAGATCGCTTGGTCATTGTCGGATTTCCATGTAATCAGTTTTTAGGACAAGAGCCTGGTTCAGCTGATGAGATCGCTAATTTCTGCTCAAAAAATTATGGGGTTACATTTTTGATTACAGAGAAGATCAGCGTGAAAGGAAAAGACCAACATCCCGTTTACCAATGGTTAACGAATAAACAACTGAATGGGGTTGCTGATGCTGACATCGCCTGGAACTTCAATAAAATTTTAGTTTCACCTGAAGGCAAATGGTTAAAGCACTTCCCTTCCAAAACATCCCCTCTTTCCATAGAACTGACAGGTCTCATCAAATAAAGATTTTTCCAAATCATTTTTGGTGTATTTTTATAGAAAGGATTAGGACTTGAAAGCGCAGACATTAAATACACCACATGGATTTCACAAGCCAATTTTCATCGATGTCGCTCTTGACAGTGATATCCATAACCTGTCTTTTGAAAATCTTCTGATAGACAATTCATCTGCAGGTAAATGGATTGAATTTCATTTGCAAAATTGGATTTATCAATCTGTTGGTGACGTTGATTGTAGAATTGATGGGGAACCCTACAAAGCATCTTTTAGCATAAGCAGTGGCGTTCTTAGAATATTGATAAACCCCATTCAATCACAATTATCACTTCATGCTGAAAATCACGCTTGTATTTTAACACTACCATCAGGTCACGTCATTTTCTATCAAAACGAAGGATTCTCACAGCTCCCCATCTTTGAACAAGTCAGAGATTGGTTTTATCAACCTATCGAAAACGTATTCAAAGACAATAAAAACATTCATCACCTTGCATTTACGTGCCAAGAAATTCTAAATGAAAAGAAAACAATCATTCGGGAACCGATTCAATGTGCGGAAAATAAAAAATGCCGCCTAGATAGTTTTCCGATAATCGAAAACAATTTTCAATATCGCGTATTCAATTTTGAATATCAATCTAATCCGTATGATTTTGATGCTCAGCTCAATATCCAAGAAAAAAAATTCAGTAGAATACTTGATCATTTTCAACTTGGTCTTTTGGAAGTAGGAGAAGACGGGCTTATTAAAAAAGTGAATCCAAGTTTTTCGCGAATGAGCGGATATACCGTAAGTGAATTGCTAGGACGAGACCCAAGTGCTCTGTTGCTCGATGAAGACAACAAAGTGATGATGGATGAAATCAATCACAGAAGACAAGAAGGATACGCTGGTGCTTACGAGCTTAAAATCAAAACAAAAAAAGGCGATACCCGTTGGTGGCTGATAAGTGGAGCTCCCAATATTGACAATGAAGGAAATGATCATGGTTCGATCGGGATTCACTGGGATATAACCAAACAGAAAGAACTCGAACTTAATCTAGTTCGTGATAAAAACAAAGCAGAAGCTATAGCAGACTTCAAAACACAGTTCTTGGCTAACATGTCTCACGAAATCAGGACACCACTAAATGCTATAGTCGGGATGATCCGTGAATTAAAACTTATAGCCAATACGCCAGAGCAAAAGGAGTACATCAACATTGCCAACATCGCGAGCGAGGCACTCCTGAATATTATCAATGATGTCCTTGATTACTCCAAACTAGAAGCAGGTAAAATTAGTCTTGAGCATATCAGCTTTAACCCAATATCTGTTGCTAAAAATGCAGCGTTGTTGATTAGCGACCGAATTAGGGAGAAAAAATTAGATTTTGAATTTATTGGTGACATTGAAGATTCAAATAACTACTATGGTGATCCCAACCGATTGCAGCAATCCTTACTTAACCTGCTAAGCAACGCGGCAAAATTTACCCAAGTAGGTAAAATCACACTCCAATACAGAACTATTTCTCTATCCGACAATGATATTCAGCTTGAATATACTATAACCGACACTGGAGTAGGTATGGACCCTAACTTTTTAAGCCGTGTATTCGATAAATTTTCTCAAGCAGATGAAACCATCTCAAGAAAATACGGTGGATCAGGTCTAGGGCTGAGTATAACCAAATCTCTCATTGAAATGATGGGCGGTACCGTTGAGATTGAAAGTCAGAAACATATTGGAACAAATGTAAAATTGATTCTCCCGGTTCAAAAATCAAATCAATCAACAAACTATTCCCACACCATTATCGAAGAAAAGAACACTCAAATAGCCAACATGAAAGTGTTGGTGGTAGAGGATAACGCACTAAATAGAGCTGTAGCGCAAGCATTTCTTAAGAGACATCAAATTCATGTAACGGAAGCGATTGACGGACTTCATGCCTTAGAAATTGTAGATAAAGACAAATTCGATTTGATATTCATGGACATTCAAATGCCAACAATTGATGGCATAGAGGTGTGTTCAATTATTCGATCTAAAGGCATACAAACCCCCGTAGTTGCGCTTACGGCAAACGCCCAGCAATCAGAAAAACTCAAATGTAAAAATGCGGGCATGAATGACTATTTAGTCAAACCATTCAAGGAAAATGAATTGGTTGATGCACTGATGAAATACAGCCCAAGTGCCCAAGAATTTAATTCCACTACTCATTTAAATCCAAAAAAAGAAGACTCCGTTACACCCTCTTTTGGATTAGATAGAATTATAGATTTGGTTGGTGATGATTTACAAATCATAAATTCTATAGTGGAGCTTTTTATCAGAGAGGGAACCAAGATTGCTAATATTCTTGAAAAAGCAATTCATGAAAATGACATCCAAATCATACGTGCAAAATTGCACGAGCTAAGACCTAACCTTCATAACATGGGAATGGACGATGCTCTGAGGCAACTTGAAGATTTTAGAAACCTCATCATAGACGACAAACTATTGCCAACAGCACCAAATTCGGGATTTGAACTCGTGAATAAAATGAGAAGAGGCATAGATGAAATGAGTATTTATTTACAAAAACAATGAGCCAGTATACCAAGAACAATAGATATATGATTGCCGTGGATGATGACACCATCATTCTTAATGTGCTTATCAATCACTTAAAACGCTTCTTACCTTCTGATGTTCAGTTAGTGGCCGTGGACAACCCTCAAGCGGCACTTGAAGAGTGTCAAAATATCATGGAAGCACAGGCTGAATTGGTTCTCATAATCAGCGATTACCTTATGTATCCCATGAAAGGAAGTGATCTTTTAATTCAAGTGAGCATAATCGCACCAAAATGCAAGAAAATCATGCTCACTGGTCAAGCTGATGTCAAAGCAGTTGCTGAGGTAATTAATAATACGGGATTATTTCATTTCATAGAGAAACCTTGGTATCCCAAAGATCTTGAACTAACAATCCTCGAAGCAATACACGCCTATGACAATGAACGCCGGTTGGAATCCCAAGAAGCCGAACTTAGAGCGCTCAATGAAGATCTTCAAAATCAGGTAAACATCAGAACCGCAGAATTGAATCAAAAGAATATTGAACTAATGCAGGGCCTAGAATACGCCAAATTGATTCAATCTGCATTTGTTCCATCTTTAGATCAATTAAAACCCGAGGTTATATCTACTTACTTATATGAATCACCATTGAAAGTAATTAGTGGTGATTTTCATTGGGTACATCGCAACAATGACGAAGCATTTCTGATTCAAGGCGATTGCACCGGCCATGGTTTGGCGGGAGCTTTACTCTCTGTGCTCGTTATTGATGTAGCTAAAACATACATCTTAACACATCAAGATAATTTAAATGTTGTTGCAACAACACAAGAAATAATCAGAGGCTTGCAAAATAAAGTTACTCAGGAAAAAGCTGAAATCTTAGAAAGTATTGGAGTTGATTTTTGTGTGCTTAAAATCAATCTCAAAACCAAAGAAATTCATTATGCCAATTTCAATTCTAACATTGTCATAGAAAACAATGGGGAATTTGATGTTATCTCTAAAAGCAAAGGATTCTTCAGAATGTTAAATATTGAACAAGAAATTCCAAACGGAATCATCCATGCTGAAGGGAAGAAAATAGTTCTTTTTTCTGATGGACTCGTAGACATTATGGGAGGTGAAAATAAAAAACGTCTCAAATGGAATGGTCTAAAGAGCTGGTTTGAAGAACCCGACTTTTTTGAAAAAGGTCCTACATACCTTTCCGAAAAGATCAAAGATTTTTGTGGTCAAGAAGATCAAATCGATGATATTACTTTGCTCAGTTTACAGTGTTAAAATATGCGTCAGCGATACGTTTCAGAACCCTACATACTCAAGTGGATAGGTGAAGGTGAGCATTTTCAGCAAGATTTCAAACTTAGAATTGATGACGCCAAGAAAATAGCCAAAACACTCAGCGCGTTCTCTAACACCGTTGGAGGCCGTTTGCTTGTTGGTGTAAAAGACAATGGCCAAATTGCAGGAATTAAACAAGAGGAAGAGTTTCACATGCTCCAATGGGCTGCTGAGAGATATTGTAAACCACCTATTCAACTGACTTACCAACCTTGGAAGATTCAAGACAAAGTCGTTCTAGAAGTTCAGGTTTCAGAAGCAATAAAAAAACCAGTATTAGCCGAGGTTGAAAACAACGAATGGAAAGCTTTTTTAAGGGAACATGATGAAAATATTATTGCACCAGCAGTAATGAAAGATGTTTGGTCTATTGCGGAAAATGAAAGACCAGAAAAATTCTTTTATTCGGAAAAGGAACAAATGCTTCTTCACGCCCTTGAAGAAAAAGAGTCTACACTCAGTAATCTCGCAAAAATTTCAGGAATAAAAAGACCCATTCTTCAAAAAATATTAGCCAAGCTAATACGTTGGGAAATTATAGATTGGCGTCTTCTCGATGGCATCGCATTCTTTAAAATCCGGGAGTAATTACAACCCCTTTTTTTTTGCCTCTTCCCAATAAACATCCATTTCTTGAAGACTCATATCTTCCCAATTTTTCCCATCCTTCTGTATACTTGATTCCAAATATTGAAAACGAGAAATAAATTTCTTGTTTGTTCTCTCTAAAGCTTCCTCAGGATTTAAATTCTTAAAGCGAGCATAATTGATAATCGAAAAAAGAACATCACCTAATTCCGACATTTGCTCTTGTTCATTCATGGTATCACAAGCTACCTTAAACTCATTCATCTCCTCCGCTACCTTTTCCCAAACCTGCGACTCATTGTCCCAATCAAAACCCACACCTCTCGCCTTTTCTTGAATCCTCTGTGCCTTTACCATAGCCGGTAGAGATTTTGGAACACCTTCTAAAACACTCTTCTTTCCCTCCTTTAACTTTAATTTCTCCCAATTCGCTTTTACTTCCTCCTCGTCTTTTACACTTACATTACCATAAATATGCGGATGTCTAAAGATTAATTTTTCACAAATCGAATTCAACACGTCTGCCACATCAAAAAAACCTTTCTCCTCACCAATCTTGGCATAAAAAACAAGATGTAAAAAGATGTCACCAATCTCCTTTTTTATCTCCACTTCATCGTTATCTAGGATGGCATCTCCCAATTCATAAACCTCTTCTATCGTCAAATGACGCAAACTCTCCCAAGTTTGCTTTTGGTCCCATGGACATTTAGCTCTTAGATCTTCCATCACAGATAAAAGACGGGCAAATGCCTCTAACTTCTCTTGCTTTCTTTTTACTTCCAATTCCATTTTATAAGGGATATTTCATTTTAAATTCTTCCACCTTGCCCTGCATTTTTTTCAATCGATCTTGAAAAACTTCATCCTTACTCAAAGTGGAATTTTCCATCACTGCGCAACGTTTAAGCTTAAGAAGATTTTTATTCCAAACGAGCTTCATGCGCAATTTCAATAATCGACTAACAGGCTTAGTTAAAAATCGAAGAAAAACGCGGTTCAATTTTGTTTTTACCAATTCCTCGACTTTTTCATCGGAAAAATAAGGCTTCAATTGAATCGGATTGTAACTCAACTGCATCGACAAACACCAATCCTGCCATTTGAATGCATTAACTGTCTTAAATCCCACATAGGGAATCCATGGCACACGCAAAGTATCAGCTACAATTGCACCGTGCATAGCTTCTGTAATAATCAAACTCGAATTAGCTATTTTTTCTAAGACAACGTCCACGGGCTCACTGGCGCTGATGTATTGCCAATTCAATAAATCACAAATCCGTTGATGATCATAAAACGCCTCACTGCCTAAATGGGGCATAAAAGAAATCTTCTTTTCTCTTTCTGGAATATTCAATTCCATTGCCGCCAACAAAATAGCCCCATCAGTGACCCATTGGTCTGAACGCAGACCCAAACGTTCAGCCGTTAATGGCCCTCTCACAGAAATAAAGTCAAAATCGTCCAAGTTTTTGGGAAGTTCACCATAAGTAGACTCTGCGCCATCTCCAAAGCCGGAACTTAGGACAATTTTCTTTCCGGGAAATTTCTCGGAGAATCCCAATATCGACCCAATTCCCAAAACCGTCGGGCTATCGGCATCTTCTGAAAAATATCCAGGTAGAAAAAAATTGAATATTAATGGATTTAATTGATCACCAAAATTCTGGCCTTTGTGGTATTGCAATCGCATCATTCCTCAATCATTTCAATGTATTGCTGTTCCGATATAATTGGGATATTCAATTCCTCTGCCTTTTGTCTTTTAGATGGCCCCATATCATCTCCCGCAACAACAAAACTAGTTTTTGCAGATATACTTCCACTAACCTTCCCACCTCGTTTCTCAATATCTGTCTTCAACTCATCACGAGAAAACTTGACAAAAACTCCACTTACCACAAATGTCTTTCCAGTGAATATGGTATGAAATTTTTCATCCATTTCATCTTCGATAACTTCAAATTGCAATCCCCAATTTTTCAATTTTTGAATACAATCCCAACTCTCTGACGACTGAAAAAACTGAACTACCGACTCTGCAATTTTCTCCCCTACATCTGGGACTAGCAACAGCTCCTCCATAGATGCAGCCTTTAGTTTTTCAATTGACTTAAAGTATTTCGCTAATCGCTTGGCAACGGTCTCCCCAACATGCCGAATACCGATAGCAAACAACACCCGTTCGAAAGGAACGTTTTTGGAATTTTCCAAGGCAGCTTGCAAATTGTCTATTGTCTTCTTTTGCAACGATCGCTTCCGTTTTTCTCCGGTCAACTCATCCTCTACCCAATACTCAAACCCTACCATTTCTGACAGATTCAATGCATACAAGTCCGCGACACTTTTTACATTTACAGATTGATAAAACGCGGTCAGAGTCTCTACTCCCCACCCCTCTAAATTCATGGCTTTTCTGGAAACAAAATGTTCGAGTTTTCCTATGATTTGAGGAGCACAGCCATCATGATTGGGGCAATAATGCTGGGCCTCTCCTTCCATTCGAATCAATGGAGAAGCGCATACAGGACATGAAGAAACATAAACATGCGGCACATCGCTTCCCCTTGGGTGACTCGTATCCACTTGTGTAATTTTAGGAATTATCTCACCACCCTTCTCCACAAAAACCCAATCACCTTCTCGGATATCCAATTTTTCTATTTGATCTGCATTGTGCAGCGAAGCGCGCCTAACTGTAGTTCCTGCTAAAAACACAGGTTTTAAATTCGCCACAGGCGTTATCGCTCCCGTTCTTCCCACTTGGTAAGTTATTTTTTCCAATTGCGTCGAAACCTTTTCCGCTTTGAACTTATAAGCAGTTGCCCACCTTGGACTTTTAGCGGTCATTCCTAACTCGTCCCACAATGAAATTTTGTCTACCTTCAATACTATACCATCGATATCGAACGGCAATTCGTGTCTGTGTGCGTCCCAATAGTGAATGAACGACATCATTTCTTCGACACTTTTCAATCGTTGTATCATCCGTTTGCTTTCCTTTGGAACATCAAATCCCCATTCACCTGCATCTTGCACTCTAGCAGAATGATTGGACGCCAATCCCGTGTCTCCCAAAACAAAATACATCAAAGCGCGCAATGGCCGCTTGGCAACTTCTCTACTATCCAATTGTTTTAATGTTCCAGAAGCTGTATTTCGCGGATTGGCATATAAGTCCATTCCTGACTCGGCTCGCTCTAAATTCATTTTTTCAAATGCCTCTCGGGGTAAAAAAACCTCTCCCCTAATTTCAAAGGAATCGGGGTAGTTCCCTGATAATCGCAAGGGAATATTTTTTATGGTTCGAACATTCGCCGTAACATCCTCACCAACTTTTCCGTCTCCCCTTGTCAATGCTCTGACCAACTTACCTTGTTCGTAATGAAGTGAAATGGCAACACCATCGTATTTCAATTCCAAAACATACTCGATCTCTCCTCCTACGGCGCCATCTATTCGTCTTACCCAATCAACTATCTCTTCTTCACTGTAAGAATTAGTCAATGACAACATGGGTCTAATGTGTTCCACTTTTTCGAATTTCGAAGTCATATCAGACCCTACACGCCTTGATGGCGAATTTTCATCCGCCAATTCTGGATAAAAAGATTCCAATGCTTCCAACTCTTTCATCCAACCATCAAACTCAAAGTCTGAAATAGTAGGCTGATTCAAAACATAATAGCGATAGTTGTGCTCGTGCAACAAAGTTCGCAATTCCAATAATCTCTCTTTTGACATCAATAAACCTCCCGAATGTTTTGACTAAAAATTCCGGCGAACATACGCCAAACACTTATTCCAACAGAAAAATTCACATAGGGCGCATTTACCCAAGAAGACAACACGGGTTCCGTTTTCTCAGGCAACGCCCAACGGTATCCTATTCCGCCTGTGAGCGTCATAAAATAAGTAGCTCTTAAAGTGCCCTGAAAATAGGTCTCTGCATAGTGATACTTCAACTTCTCGAGATCAAAATACGCTCTGCCACTATCTAAAAATCTCTTTAATCGCAATTTCCCGGTACCATATGAACATCCCAAACTCAATTCCGTCCTAGGCAATATAATCAAAGATCTTTCCATGTAAACACCCTGGTAAAAACTCAAAACATTAACATGATCAAATCCCTGAGATCGTGCTTCAACCTGCCTGAAATTAGTCCCGCCTAAAAATGAGTAAAAACTATAACCAAATCGAGTTACACGGCGAATATTACATCCCAACTTCCCTCCGTAATAGCGTGCATCGTTGCCTGAGAACCAAGTATACTTGGAATCGAATAAAGTCTCTATTCTAAACTTGCTATACCGGGTATCAAAAGTTACAGGGCCTCGCAAAGTTGAAACTGCAAACGAAGGCTCAAATGTTTTTTTCTCTTTGACTTTGTCCTTTTTTTCTTCTTGTGCTACCCCGGAGAGGGATACAAACATCACCAATATCCAGATTAAATCTCGTCTAGCAGATATAATTCGCCTGATTTGCATTGGACGAATTTAACTCAGGCATCACATTCTTGCAGCATTTTTGAAAAAGCAATTAAAAAAGAATTTTTCCAAGAAACATTATTTTGAGGAAGCGCGTGAAGAATACTTGCAAAGCGATCTGTCCGCTGCGTCATGAAAATCCGCATTCTCTGCTGATCCCCCTCTTCTAAAGTACAGAAAGCCTTAAGCACTTGCCAATCAAACATATCCAATTGATCCACTATTTGCCACCTCCCCAATGGTCCATTCATGATGTGCCAACGACCATCTTTCATCGGCTGAATCATACACTGGCCTCCCATAAATGCCAATAATCCAGATTGACGTTCAACTTGATCAGATTGCCAAGCAACAAATTGTTGAGCTCCTTCGTCTTTTAAATAAAAAGGTATGTTTTGCATAGTTGTTATTTTTTTGACAAAACTGACCTTGCATATTGTAATGAATTTACGATGTGACAATTAATTTAAATTATATTCGCGAAGCATACTTATTACCATGAAAAAACCTAATATAGCCTTAACTCGTTTTTCCATTTACCTTTTAGTTCTTTTGGGCATACTCTCTGTCCAAACGGCTCGAGCTCAATTCTCACCCACAGACCCAATCAATGTTACGGGTTGTGGACTTGGAGATCTCGGAGCAGCTGGTGCCTCACCTGCTCCTGCTAACGTGCCTGCTCCCAACTGCGCGTCTAATACAGGGGGCGCAGATGTTATCTGGTTCTCGCTTGTAACAACAGGTCCGATGACACTCACCGCATCTGGCGGCGGTCTTCCTGGTGCGCTTACAGATTTGGGAATGGCTGTGTACACGTTCAATGGTGCTTCTTATACTTTGGTGGACTGTGATGATGATACCGGAACTGGACTTTATCCGCAAATTGACATCAATTTACCAGCAGGAACAACAATCTACATTTCTATGTGGGATTACGGGAATAACCAAGATGGTCCATTTGTATTTCAATCTTCAAATTGTAACAATCCAACTGTTTATTACCCTGACAACGACGGTGATGGTTTTGGAGACGACAACGATCCACAATGTAACTGCGGAGGAACAGCACCTGCTGGAAGCGTAACCAACGGTGGTGACTGTAATGATGCCAATGCATCTATCAATCCAAATGCTTCTGAAATTTGTTTGCCTGTTAACGCTATCGACGAAGATTGTGACGGTTCCGCATTGGATTGCGACAACGATGGTGATGGCCATGTCGGAAATATTGATGATTGTGATGACAACTGCGCTACAGTATACGAAGGCGCTCCATGTGACGATGGAAACCCCAATACCACAGGTGAAATTGTTCAAGCTGACTGTTCTTGTGTAGTGCCGCCGACAAGTGCTTGTATCGGAGCTCAAACGATTACTTTCCAAGTTGTTGGAAGTGGAAATCCTCCTTCTAATAACACCAATGGATTGGCTGTAGGGGATAACGTTCAAATTTGCTACACGCTAGATTACACCCAATCTTCAGGTGACTGGTTGGATGGATTTGCTATCGATTTGGGTTCAGGTTGGGCCAATCCCACTCCAGTAGCCAGTCAATATCCCCAAGAATGTAATGGTGGTCCTGGAGATTGGATCTGGCAAACCAGTATCAACCCAACAGGTGGAAGTGCTATTCCTGCAGGTTTTGGATATTATTACGATTACAACAATAACGGAAATGGTGGTGATGATTGGGGAGACGCAGGATCATGCTTGATGGACTTTTGCTTCCAAACGACGTTGCTTAGCTTAACCAATGTCAACGTTTCCATTACAGCAGGAGGTGACAGTCAATTTGGTAGCTATGGGTCAATGTTTGGTTGCGCAGCATCTCCTTTCACTTACACACCTCCCACTGCTGGTGGATGTAATTTGGCTTTGTTTGGTTGTGTGGAGCCTTCTCCTTGTGATGAAGATGATGCTACTCCACTTCAAAATGGATATCACACAATTTCTGGTAAAATTTATTTCAGTGGTGCCGGATTGGGTAACCTAATCATTACCTCGGTAAACGATGCTACTGGCGGATCTATTCAGTTGCTTTCCATCCCCGCGCCAGCATCCTCGCCATATATCTTCTCAATTCCTGCTTTTTCTGATGGTGATTCTCATACCGTGCAGTTCTCATTCAGTTCAAATCCAGGATGTGTGGTTACTGGAACATACCAATCTCCAGAACCTTGTGGTTGCTTGCTCAATGCTACAGTTACTGCATTTACTTGTCAACCCATGCCCCCTGCAGGAACTGCACCTGTATATTATGACATTTCCTTGGATATCAATGATGCCAATTTACCATTTGGTTCGGCCCTTGACATCAGCTATGAATGTGGCGGCGGCAACGTCGTGAACATCAATAGCATGGCTGATATCAATACGCTTAATTCATCAACTTACAACTTCGGAATCTTCGGCCCAATCAACGGACTAGCGCCTGGAACAAACAGTGATGGCCTTTGCGATATCACTTTCACCTTGACTGATATTACAACTGGTGCTATCATTCCATGCCTTTTTCCAGATCCCGGTGTCCAAGTGGAAGTACCTATGGTTGATGTACAAAACTTCATGGAAATCCCTAACTCTTGTTCTGTCACCGCCACTGGACCTGATAACGATGTACAATTCGATTTATCTGTCATTGGAACATCAACAATCAACGCTACTGGTGTTTATTTCTTCATGGACGGCGCTCCAGTGAACGTTAACATAGCAGGTAATCCAAACGGTGCGAGTGCCAACTGGTTGCCAATTGCTTCTGTTCCCGCAAGCGGAATAATACCAGTAACCATTTTAGATGTCCCCGCTGTTGACCATGAATTTAGTTTCTCCTTTACTACAGGTGGTTGCGCCTACAACACACCTGTTGTTTCTGCAGCAGATCCTGCAGTGCCTTATGTGGCAAGTTTTGAATACACTGACCCCACACAATGTGCATGTGCAATAACTGACTTCACTGTAACCAATATCTCAGAATGTTTGGGTTATAGCAATTACTTTGTAATGGATTTAGAAATGACAATTGCAAACAACCCAACTGGCGCAAGTTTCAATATGTCATTCTCACCAATTCCCGCAGGTGGCAACCAATCCATTTCTCCCGCAACTCCAGTAGTACCTACCAACGGAACTATTACAATTCCCAATATTACAGTCGCTGTTCCACCAACACCTGGAGGTTTAACAACTGCTTACACAGCTACCATCCTTGCTGAATTCACCAATGTAATTACTCCATGCCAAGCTACCGTTGATTTTGTTGTTCCTGGTGATTGTGGATGTAATCCGAACACTGGAACCTTTACTACTTCTATTCCATCTACAACTGTTGCTGGAGCGAACCAAATCGCAATTTGCACTCCGGGGTCGACATTGAATTGGAATTCAAATGACAACTTCAATCCGCCTGCTGTCGCATACGAAACTGACGCTGCCAATAATCCGGTGATGAAACCTCACCAACGAGGTTTAGGATTAGTTTTCTACGATTTAAACGACCCTACTCAACAAGTACTTTGGACGGTTGAAGACTTTGACTTAACAGCAGCTCCAACAGTAAACGATTTGTCATTTACTTATGATGCAGCTTTTGCCTCCGCAACTCAGATTGTGAATTTGCTCAACTTACCCGTTGTCGTAGGAGACGAGCCCATTATTTTTGGTGCGCGAATTATCACCATATACAATCCATCAGCTCTAGGAGCTTTACCTGCCAATATCTCAGGTTATTATGACGCTGCTCTAGATTCTTATTTACCTCCACTTTTCGAAACGGGTTTCGGATTAAGTTTTAATCCATTGGTATCAGATCCTTGTGGAGCTATTTCTACTGAATGGACTATTGTTCTACCTCCGCCAATCACAACTACCCAAGTAGGCCAAGATTGCTTGAACGGTCAGATGATCTTCCAAGCGGAATCTGGAAATTATCCATTCACATATTCCATCACTTCCGATAACCCTGCAAACGCTCTCTTAGATAATACATTGAGTGACCTAGCTAACGATGCAACGACTACCTACAATGGAGGTAATTATTCAGGTGGATTCTTCACGTATGGAAACTTGGTAACCGGTAATGTTTTGAATGTGAATATACAGGACACTTTTGGGTGTACGGCCAACTTTACATCAACTCCTTTTGTAGGACCCACACAAGGTATCGTTGGACAAGTTGTGAACGGAGCCACTTCGCCTGCATCTATATTGCCTGCTCAAATCGTCCAGTGTGCATCACTAGATGTTAACGATCAATTACAATTCACAGGACTTGGTCTTGGATTAGGTAATATTGCTATACCAGGAACATGGAATGTAAGTTGGAATGGAAATTTATTAACTACGCCATTATCGGCGTACTTCGATAACGCCACTGGGATATTTACACCTAGTTATGATTTAATTAATGTAAATCCTGGCGTTGCTCCATACGCTAACAACCTCGAGATATCGTTTACTCCAACTATTCCAGCACCTGGATGCAGCATAGAATCTGATCATGTGCAAATTGCTGTCCTTGATGATTACTTCCCAACAACTACCGGAAATTTAAGCAAGTGTACCAATAGCGCAATGGTAAACCTAACAGTTAATGGTTCTCCAGCTGGTGGCCAATGGCATGCTGGCATATATGATGCTGCAACAGATACCTACTCAAACGACAATGGTATCATTGGCCTCAACAACTTAAATACCGCAATTCTAGGCGCAGGTAACTTTGACTTGTGGTATGACATTGCTAACGCACCAAATGTCCAATGCGGTAAGGTATCACTGCTTCCAGTTCCTTTGGTTATTCATGACACAACTGACGCTGTAGTTACAGCTACTGACCCAAATGGTTGTACTCCTTTCCTTTTTGATTTAAGTAACTCAAGTATTGGAGCGGGCACCAACACCAATTGCCGCTGGTTCGTAAATGGAACTGAAGATACTAATGGAGACTGCTCAGGCTTTTCCCCTGAATTAACCGTACCCGGTGTTTATGACATACGATTAATTATTCAAGATGAGAACGGATGCGTGGATACAACCAATTACAATAATTTCCTAGAAGTTTTCCCACTTCCAGAAGTATCATTCTACTCCACTCCATCTTCAGTTACTATGGACAGTCCGCAATTTCAATTTATCAATAATTCTAATTCACCATTGGCGCAATGGAATTGGGATTATGCAGGATATGGAGTTGGTTCTGGGCAAATAACCACATTTAATTTTTCAGGAGTAACAGAGCCCGGTACCTATGAGGTCTGTCTTGAAGGTATTGACTTTAATGGATGTATCAATAATTTCTGTAATACCGTAATTATCAAAGAAGGCTTTGCCGTTTTCATGCCATCAGCTATAACCGCGGATCAAGATAACTTGAATGAAGCGTTACGTCCCATTATTTCAGGACATGAAAGAATCACAGTTTACTTATTCAAAATCTTCGACAGATGGGGAAATATCATTTTTGAAACCACAGATTATAACGAATATTGGAATGCCAATTCAAACACACTAAAAGACTATTATGTCACCAGTGGTGTATATCATTGGACCATGGAAGTTACTTTAGAAGGTCTTGATGACACACAATTATACAATGGTTCCGTAACAGTTATTAGGTAATCATTTGTACACTTTCAATAGTTGAAACTTCCCGGACCAAAATCCGGGATTTTTTTTTTTTCAAACTAAATTTGTTACAATGAAGAGTTGTACACTAACCCTAATTACATTTTTGATTTTCATCATAAGTGCTCACGGACAAGCCAACATGGCCAACGTGACCGCCAATGAAAATCTTTCTAATGGGGTCTTGTGTCCCAATGAAAACTTATTGCTCAATATCTTGGGGCCTGTAACTCCGCCAACTAACATGTCTATTCCCGGTGTTGCATTTGATCCAGGAATTGCCGTAGCTGTATTTCAATCCAACCCCACTTACATCAACAACGACTTATTGAATGACCCTGCTCTTCTGGGATTTTTAGACTATCAGGGCCAATCTGCTTTTTTCCAACCACTTTCTATTTCTTATAGCGAATTAATTTCTCTTTTGCCCCCGCCAGTTCCCTCTAATCTTAACGCGCCTACTACATTTGTGCTTCAAGTCGTGACCTTTTACAGCATCGTCAATAATGTTCCATATGTAAACGGTGTTAACGGACTGCCTGATGCCGATGCCTCATCTTCGTTTTCAATTAACCTACAGCCCAATCCCAATATTATCACTTCAGAAGATTGCCAAAACAATGCCCTGAATTGTTTAATCGAAATTCCGGGAATATCAAGTGGAAGCTTGGACCTAGTCAATCATTACCCTAATAATTTATCTTTTCCAAACGTAACGAGCTACAATCAAAACTTCACTTTAAATGGGGTATCTGAAAATTCATTTATAGGTTTTGAATACACGAATAGTGAAGGATGCGCCATAGTGCTAGACACATTTTACGTTGGTACTATAACAGCCTCAATCAATTCAACAATTGGAACAGTCTGTGAAAGTGCCGGTTTAATCGAAATGTTTGCCTCTCCCTCAAATGGAATTTGGAGCTGTAGCAATCCTCTAATGTTAACTGGTAATTCTTTCAATCCAAACGGAGTAAACGCATCGGTTACAACAGATTATATAGTGACCTACACCCCAACCAGTGGCGAGGTCGGATGCAATGAACCCGCTACTATGACCATCACCGTAGAACCTGAAGTAATTGCTGAAATTACGGGACCTAACTCCATGTGCAACAACGCATCTACCCAGTCTTATTCAAGCAATATTCCAGGGGGGATTTGGAACACCGATTTCAATGCGATAGACCAAAACGGATTTCTAAATCCACAACTTTTAAGTCCCGGCTTGCATACCATTAATTATACACCACCTGGAAATTGTGTCACCACTTCACAATTTGATGTCGTAATAGACTTCTTACCAAACTTACATTTTACCGTAGATACCACTCAAGGCTGCATTCCTTTACTGATTCATCTTACTGATTTAACTCCGGGAATTATAAGTGATCGACATTGGATCATAGACGGTGTTCCATTTTCTGCTAATTCAGCAGATTACACACATGTATTTGAAAATCCATATTGCTACAATGTTGGACTTGCATCATTGAATAATTTTGGATGTAGGGATACGCTTTGGAGAACTAATTACATCTGCCCGTTTGATAATCCATATATGACCTTCAGCTTTACACCTCAGCACCCCGACATCGCTGAACCTGAAGTTAATTTTTTCGCAGGCAATACCTCAGTCGAAAATGCTGTTTGGGACTTTGGCGATGGTACAGGTTCTGTCGAATATAATCCAGTACATTATTTTGCGAATACTGTGCCCTCCGAGTTTAAAGTCTGCCTTACAGGTACTGACTTCAACCAGTGCTCAACTAAGATATGTGAATTTGTAACAGTTGGTTCTGGATTCAAAATTTACGTACCCAATGCTTACACTCCAGATCAAGATGGTTTAAACGATGGATTCAAGCCTGTTTTTGACAGTAAAAGAGAAATTTCTAAATTTGAAATGCGCATTTTCAACCGCGATGGAGAGAAAATCTACGAATCAGACGATTTCAATCAAGCCTGGTATGGCAACAGCAATGAGAGTACATTTTACGTCAAAGATGGAGTTTACATTTGGACAATAAAAGTATGGCTACACGGGGATGTAGAACCCAAGGAATATTCTGGCAACGTAATTATTTTGCGCTAGTTGGTTGATTCATTTCTTCCAACTTTTTTAACATTTCCGCGTCCGTCATTCCCAACCATTGTAAACTTTGATTGGCTGTTTTTGCCCATTGAGAATCTGGATAACGCTCTATCGTAGCACGGTAATATTTTTCAGCATTAGCCGGTTGCTTCAAATGAGCATCATATTCATAACCCACTAAGTAAGTTGCATAATCTAACTTCGTAGCCTTGGGGTGTTCCGCATAGTTCATCAACAAATCTATTGCCTTCTGATATCTTCCCATGCTTGCAGCTAATTGAGCGGCATCCAAAAGAAAAACTGCAGAAATAGAATCCTCTCTGAAAGAATTGGTATACTTGGTCAAATATTTAAGAAGCTCTTCTCCCTTAACCAAATCTATGGGCTTTTCATTTTGGTATACCTCTTTGGATAAATCTCCTATTTGCTCCAATAAATCATCTTGCTCCTGCGTATGGTTAGAAGTTTCAGAACATGAAAAATTCAAGAGTAAAAACAATATACCAATTGAGAATTGGATTCTTTTCAAATTAAAGCACATTAGCAAATTTCATTTTATAATTGACATTCACATTTCCCTTAGCAATATTATTCAATTTACTTTTCAGCAAGGTTCTCTTCATAGAAGAAACTCTATCAGGAAGCAGGATACCTTCTAAGTGATCATATTCATGCTGAACAACCCGTGCAGGAAACCCATCTAATTCTTCTTCATACAAATCCCAATTCTCATCATAGTACTCAATTTTGACAACTGGCTTTCTAAAAATCTCAAGACGTAAATGAGGCAAACTTAGACATCCCTCTTCCATACCCCATTCTTCGCCTTCCTCTTCATAGATAATGGGATTAATAAAGACCCGCTTAAAATCCTTACAATCAGGATCTGCATCTTCACCTTCACCATATGCCGAAGCATCAACGACAAATAAACGGATTGGCAATCCCACTTGAGGTGCTGCAAGACCAACTCCACTTGCGCGACTCATTGTTTCAAACATGTTGTCCACCAACTCTTTTAGTCCAGGATAATCCTTATCTATCTCAACCGCTTTCTTTTTTAAAACGGGATCTCCGTATGCAACAATAGGTAAAATCATTTCACAAAAGTAAATAAGGTTGAGCTTGTATTTTTACAAAGAGGAGAATGGCTGAAAATTCAATTGAATTCCATGAATGCTATTGGCAGCATGGTATTTAGACCACGCATATACCAATTGCCATCGTTCAGTAAACAATCCTACACCTAAAGAAATACCTGTCAATCCCGGAGCTTGCTCTATTCTTAGATCGGCTCTTCGTTGATAATTATATCCCGCTAAAAAATGAATATTTCCAAATAAAACTTCAGTACCCAAGGAAGCTCTGCGCATAAGCTGGTCACCAGAGATCCACTTGGGTTCATTGGTTTGATAAACCGTTGGTATTATCGGGGATCTTAACTCATGTAATTGACTCAAGGTTAATAACCATCTAAAAGGAGCATTTTTGGGTTTCTTCGAGCAGCCCAATTGCCATTGCGCTGGAATTTCATACAAAGATTTATCTCCACTTCCTCCCCACTTAAATCCGATATTTTTAATTAATAAATCAAATGTCCAGTTCCCTTTTCTTTTGTAATAATGTGCTCCCAAATCAAAAGTTTGAGCCAACATCGAGTTATTGTCTATTTGAGAAACAACCAATGCGGTTGATGCGCCCAGGGTCCAATTGGAATCTAGCACGTATGAAAATAATCCTTTAATATTCGCATCATACGCACGAAAATCTCCAAGATATGCGCCTTGATCATCATATCCCGATAACTCCCCAAATCCAAGGTATTTTACGCCAATTGCCTTGGTAAAGCGGCTAGCCTTTTTATGGTTTGCATAAAAACATTGGGATGCATTGGATTGGGCCAAATAACGGAGATAACTTACCTGTGTCTTCCCATGTGACAGGGAATCCAAAAGAGCAGGATTATCCACGTATAAACCCAACTGATGATTGGGATGGGAAATTAGATTTCCTCCTGCCGCTATTGAAAAAGGAGAGAATGATAATCCCACGGAAGGAAAACTATTCCCAATCGTGTTTTGCGCATTTAAATATTGAACAGAATAAATACCTATCCAAAAAAGTAACCTTTTCATCATTGTATAAACGAGTACCCGTGGTATTTATTGCCAACGAAATTTACTTGCCTTTTCCTTTAGCAGAGCAATCTCCAGAACTTGGTACATCTCTTCAACGAAATGAAACTTGAGCCCCTTCAAATACCTCTCATTGATTTCCTCAATGTCCTTTCGGTTTTTCTCACACAAAATAATCTCTTTGATTCCGGCGCGTTTTGCCGCTAAAATTTTCTCTTTAATCCCTCCCACTGGCAATACTTTTCCTCTCAAAGTAATTTCACCTGTCATCGCCAAATATTTTTTAACTTTTCGTTGAGTAAATGCAGAAGCAAGTGCTGTTAGCATGGTAATTCCCGCACTAGGTCCGTCTTTGGGAATAGCACCCTGAGGTACGTGAATATGAATATTTCTTTCGTCAAATTCTTTGTAATCCATGCCAATTACCTCAGCATGGGCCTTCAAATACTCTAAAGCTATGACCGCTGATTCTTTCATCACATCTCCCAAATTCCCTGTTAAAGTCAACTTTCCTTTACCTATTGTTAGACTTGTTTCTATAAATAGAATGTCTCCTCCCGTGGGTGTCCAGGCCAAACCGGTGACTACTCCAGCTACATCGTTATCCGTATATCTATCTTTCTCGTAACTTGGACCTAATACTTGAACTACATCTGCACGTTTCAACACTTTGGAAAACTTTTCTTCTAGAGCAATTTGCTTGGCTCTGTTGCGAATCAACTTACCCATTCGCTTTTCCAAGGACCTTACACCACTTTCATTCGTATATTCCTCTATCAATTGAACCAAAACCTCATCTGAAAATTGAATTTTACTTTCGGTTAATCCATTTTCCTTTAACAGCTTGGGAAGAAGATGTCTTTTGGCTATTTCTATTTTTTCTTCTACCGTATATCCTGATACTTCAATGATTTCTAAACGATCTCTCAGAGCGGGTTGTATAGAGGATAGGCTATTACAAGTTGCAATAAACATCACTTTAGATAAATCATACTCTAGTTCAACATAGTTATCGTAAAATGCATGATTCTGCTCTGGATCTAAAACTTCCAACAATGCGCTAGAGGGATCCCCATGCATGCCTTGGCCAATCTTATCAATTTCATCCAGTACAAAAAGTGGGTTTCCTGTTCCTGATTTTTTTAAGCTCTGCAGCACTCTCCCCGGCATCGCTCCGATATAGGTTTTACGATGCCCTCTGATTTCAGCTTCATCATGCAAGCCACCCAATGCCATACGAACATACTTACGGCCCAAAGCTTCCGCTATACTTTTACCCAAAGATGTTTTACCGACACCAGGAGGACCGTATAAACAAATGATAGGCGACTTCATGTCACCTTTGATTTTCAATACTGCCAAATGCTCAATAATGCGATCTTTTACCTTCTCCATCCCAAAATGATCACGATCCAAAATCTCTTTAGCACGCTTCAAATCAAAATTATCATCTGAATATTCCTGCCAAGGTAAATCCAAAAGTAAATCAATGTAATTGGCTTGGACACTGAACTCACCTGCTTGGGGGTTCATCCTTTCCAATTTCCCTAATTCCTTGTAAAAAACTTTTTGAACCTCTTCACTCCAAATTTTTGTTGCAGCCCTTGCGCGCTTCTCATCTATTTCTTCCTTGACAGGATTGGAACCCAACTCCTCTTGAATCTGCTTAATCTGTTGCTGCAAAAAATATTCTCTTTGCTGTTTAGAAATATCGGTATGAACTTTTTTATGAATTTCATTCTTCATTTCCAACATTTGAATCTCCTTTGCCAAATGCTCCAATACCAAACTCGAACGCTCTTGCAAATCAGCAACCTCCAACATGGTCTGTTTCTGCTCTACTTGAGCTTTCATATTGGATGAAATAAAATTTGTCAAGAAACTCAAACTATTGATATTCTTAATTGCCACACTAGCCTCACTTGGGATTTCTGGAGAAATTTGAATTACCTTCAAAGCCTGCTCTTTGATAGATTCAAATAATGCTTGTTGTTCTTTATTACTATCATCTCTATTTGTCTCTGGAAACTCTCTAACTTGAGCTTTGTAATATGGCTCTATGGCTACAACTCCTTGAATCTCAAATCTTTTTTTCCCTTGAAGAATTACCGTTGTGTTACCATCAGGCATTTTGAGCATTCTGATAATCTTAGCTTGTGTGCCAATTGTATATAAATCCTCAAAAGTAGGCTCATCAATATCCGGATTTTTTTGAGCGACAACTCCTATCGTTTTCTGCCCTTTATTGGCTTCTTGTATGAGCCTAATACTCTTGTCTCTTCCAACTGTTATCGGAATTACAACTCCTGGAAAAAGAACAGTGTTGCGCAAAGGCAATATAGGAAGGACTTCTGGAGTCTCTTCTCTATCCATTGCATCCTCATCCTCCGCAGAGATTAACGGAATAAATTCATGATCCGCTAAATCCTCTGACATCAAATTAAAAAAATTATCTTCCATCACGTATTTTTAACGACACTCCCAATGGCAGTGCCAATATTTTATTTATGCCTTTGTGTCTTGTTTTTGATTACACTACGGAAATAGTATGAAGCGCTGTCAGAATTTGTCTTTCATTTTCTGATACCACCATCCCTCTTCTCGATTTTACTATTTCTATGGTATTTAGCGCTTTTTGAAGATCGTACAACTCGCCACCCATTGCATCTCCCCAATAAAAATCAGGTAAATGCTTTTTGGGAAATCCTGCACCGTAAAAATTAACGCAGACTCCAACAACACTTCCGGTATTCCACATGGTATTGATTCCGCATTTGCTGTAATCCCCCATCAACAATCCGCAAAAATTCAATCCAGTGCTTTCCTCATTTTGCGTAACATAACTATACTGTTTAACAATTCCGTAATTGTTCTTGAGGTTAGAACAATTGGTATCAGCACCCAAATTACACCATTGACCAATAACTGAATTTCCTAAATACCCGTCATGAGCTTTGTTGCTATATCCCTGAAAGCTTACATTACCTAACTCGCCACCAACTTTGCAATGTGGACCAATTGCAGTTGGACCATAAATCTTAGTCCCCATTTTCACCACACTTGACTTGCCTAAATAAAAAGGCCCGCGAATTAATGAGCCCTCCATTATCTCTGCATTATCATCTATCCAAACAGGACCTTCTGTAACATTAATCATTGCCCCATAAACCTTGGCCTTGGGAGATATAAATAATAAATTCTTATCTCCAATAATTTGATTGGAAGGATGGAGTTTATGATTGCAATTCACTTCTGTCAATTTCAAATCAAACAATATTTGTGTTTGCAAATCAGCAAACAAATCCGTTCTAGCTTTCAGCATGAGAACCTCGTCATTCCATTCTTCCCATTCTATGTTATCCGTTTTTCCATCACTAGAAATATAAGCCAGTATGCTGTTTTCTTTTTTGTATCCCTGTCCATCCTTGAGACCTTGAATGGCTTGAATAAATAAAAAAGAAGGACAGCAGCGTCCATTCACAAAACAATGATTATGAATCTCAGAAGAATTATCCCCTATCCAAGGTCTATTGGAAAAAAGAGAAACAACCTCACATTTCAACTGCCATTTCTCGAGTAAAGTCAAAGCTCCCCAGCGCAATTCAGAGATGTGTCTAGTGGCGGTGAAGGGAAAAAATGATAGAATTTGGCTGTCCTCAAACAAAGTAACTTTCATTTCGCCAAATTAGTTTTTTTTTAGGTCCAAAACACTTGAATTCTTACATTGCGGCCATCAAATTTTGTGCTGTTTGAACAAACCAAGGAGATAGATGGTTATAATGGAAAATAACGTCGTGAGAGAACAGGTATTCACCATCAAAGAATTGGAGAGTTTTTCAGGAATAAAAGCGCATACTATCCGTATTTGGGAGCAGCGTTACAATCTTTTAAAGCCAGATCGCACGGATACCAATATTAGAAGATATACGGACCAGGATTTAAAAAGGCTCCTCAATATCTCGCTACTGCTGAATTTAGGATATAAAATTTCTGGAATCGCTAAATTGTCTGATTTAGAAATTCAAGAAACAATTCTGAAGTCACAGACCAATCACGGATCAGACCAACATCATCAACATGTGCTCAAAATTGCCATGTTGAATTATGATGAGATTCTATTCAATAGCGTGATCGACCCTTATGTGGCTCAAAACGGAATTGAAAAAACTTTTGTTGAGGTAATTATTCCATTTCTACATTCTATAGGTGTGATGTGGCAAGCCGATGCTATTTGTCCAGCACAGGAACATTTTATTTCTTGCTTAATCCGTCAAAAGCTATTTTCTCTTATTGAAGGATTAAAAGTCGTTCCCGTAAGCAAAGAAAAAACGCTAGTCCTATATCTTCCGGAGCTAGAAATTCATGAAATCTCATTAATTATGCTCCAATATGTTTTCAAATCAAGAGGTTACAAAACAATTTTCTTGGGACAAAGCGTGCCTGTTGATGATTTGGTGCAAATATTCCAAAGATTAGGGAATGTACATTTTGTATCTATTCTAACAACCAATCCAATGCCTCTGCTTTTGAATGATTACATGAAGAAAATTAGTAAACTCTTCACAGATAGCGAGTGTCACTTTCATTTCACGGGATTCATAATCAAAGGACAAAAGTCAATAGATTTTCAATTGATTTCTTACTACAACTCCGTAGAAGAATTAATGAGTCAATTTGATTGAAATACGTTTTTGGGTTAATTCAAAAAAAGAAAGGCGATGTTCACATCGCCTTTTTCTTGTGGTACCAGCTGGAATCGAACCAGCGACACAAGGATTTTCAGTCCTTTGCTCTACCAACTGAGCTATGGTACCGGTACCTTTTGGGCTGCAAATATATAACCTTTTTCTTTTTCTGCAAATTAAATTTCAATTGAGACCAAACAAAGATCATCCGTCTGTTCTTCATCACCTTTCCAATGCACCCAAAGTTCCTCTAAATCATCATGTTGCTTCTCCAAATCATCGTAAACTGAATCGTAAAAAAAACTTTTAATTTTTTTCCTCCCAATTTTTTTATTTCGATCTCCTCCAAATTGATCTGTCAATCCATCCGTATACATCACAAATCTATGCCCACTCTTTAAATTGTCTATTCTAACGTTGGTGAAGTCCTTGAGAGAATCCGTGCAAGATATGGATTGCTTATCTCCTTCTAAAAGTTGCCAATTATTCTCATTCCAATACCAACAAGGGCGGTTGGCTCCTGCCCAAAATGCAACCTGATTTGGGATATTTATCGCAAGCAAACTGATGTCCATTCCATCCCGGATAACCTGACCATCTGACGCGCCAAAAGCTCTAATTATCTCGTTTCTACAATCACTTAATATCTCTGCAGGAAGCACAATTGCCTGATTCACAATTGCCTGATTTAGTGCATTGATACCCATCATACTTACCAATGCTCCAGGAACACCATGCCCCGTACAATCTCCTACAGCCAAATAAGTCCAATCGCCCTTGTGTTTACACCAATAAAAATCGCCCGCAACTATATCCTTGGCTTGATATGTAACTTTAATCTTTTTAAAGGCTGTTTGAATAGACTCTATCGAGGGCAACAATGCATTTTGTAATCTTTGACTATAGATAATAGACTCCACAATTCGACCGTTCTTTTCCTCCAATTCATTCTTTTGAAATGTAATCAATTCATTCGTTTTTCTTTTGATTTTGTACGCCCTAAAAACAAAGAAAACAAGACCAACTAATAACACCGTAATAATTGATATAACTATAATAATTTGTTGAGCCTCGGCCTGCTTTTCATCATATTGCTTCTTTAAAAACAATCTTCGAACCTCATCATCATTCATTCTTTGCTCAGCAGATTGCATGTCCTCTGATGCAATTAATGCTTCTGCAAGCATCCCTCTGGATTTATAGAGTTCCTTCATAAATGACGAAGTCCTTCTGATATCAGCCACGGCGTCCAAATCTTTGCTATTGATATAAGCTCTTTGACCATACCAAAATGCAGAGTCGACCAGACCTTGAATTTGAAATAATTCAGCCAACATAAATTCAGCATCAATTAAACCCTTTCTATCTTTTATCTCTGCACTTAACTGCCAGGCACTTTTGGCAAATGAGAAGGATAAAGGATAATTTCCCTTTGCCTTGTGAACCAATGCAATTTTTCTTAGCGCGGAGGAAACGCCTTTCCTTTCTTTTAAGGTTTTTCTAATGGATAAACATCGCTGGTACATAACCAAGGCAGAGTCAAGCAAGCCTTGTTCTTTATAACACTTGCCTAAATTATGAAAGCAAGATGCCTCAGCACTCTTGTTTTGAATGGCTTGGACCGTTTTAAGACTCCGCTGAAATTCAAACTCAGCTTCTTTGTACGATTCTAATTCCAGAAGCATCAATCCCATGTTATTCCATAATTCCGCTAATTCATTTTGATCGCCTAATTTTGAACGATATTTTTCAGATAACTCAAAACTCTTCAATGCCCTGACTTTATCTTTAAAAAAGGAATAATAAAGACCCAAATCTGAATAGCCATTGCCCATAATCTTGAGCCAATCGGCGTCCATATCTTCGATCTCCTTTTCCGAATCTATTTCATGTAAATAAAATTCAACCGAATCAATAGCCTGCAGCACTTCACCTTTGTTGTAGGCTATCCATGCCGAAAAAATTTTTGCCTTACACTTACCTTTCTGATCACCAATTGCAATAAACTGAGCTGCCGATTGTAAGATTGACCGATCCGCCAGCGCGTAATTCCCTTTTTTGTCGTATCCAATGGCATTTAGATAGTAACATTCCGCCAATTGAGCTGATGAGGCATTGGGATTATGAATTAGCTTCTCCGTATTTTTTAAAATACTATCAGCATTTCCCGTCTTGAACAATTGTGCCCGATTCAAAAAATATTGAAGATCCGCTTGCCCAAGCGCCGGATAAGCGAGCAAAAAGGGCATCATCATCCCAAAAAAGATGGCCAGACCATTTTGTAATTGCCTCATTTTCAAATGTAATCATAAGCTTTCAACTATTGAAAAGTATTTTGTTTAAATATTTTATGTTTTTTTTAAACAAAAAGATGCGGTGATACCACTTTTTGTTTAATATTTGCAAATAATAATTAAACAACACCAAACATGAGCACATTAGAATTTAATACTTTAGTTGGTAATCACTCCCAAGTTTTGCGTGGCTATGCTATTCAGTATACCAAAAATTGGGAAGATGCCGAAGATTTAATTCAGGACACTCTACTCAAGGCGTTGAGATACAAAGATCATTTTGAAGAAGGAACCAACTTCAAAGGATGGATTTTCACTATTATGAGAAACATCTTCATCAATGGTTACAAAAGAAAGAAGCTTCAGATGGGATTACTAGAAAACATCAAGTCGGAAACTGCCTTGCTAGCCAACAGAACATCTGAAAATACTATATCAACTGAAATCAATACCCAAGAAATAAAAAAAGCTATCGATGGATTGAGCCAGGAATATAAAAAACCCTTTCAGATGATTGTCGATGGATATCACTACGAAGAAATAGCGCAGGAGATGAATATTCCCATTGGCACCGTGAAAAGTAGAATTTTTCATGCAAGACAAAAACTGAGCGAACAACTCAGGGATTTCAGATAGCTCTTGATTATCAGTATTTTTTTTGTTAGGTTTGTGCAACTTTGAACAGAAAGACATTGTCTCTCAAATGTTCCCTTGCCTTAGCCTATGAAGAATTATTTAATTAGTGCCGGTCTCGTTTTCCTTACACATGTTTTGCATGCGCAGGTATTAACGATTAATCAATCCAGCACAATTACACCAACAGCACTTGATAATTACATTAATAATATCCTTATAAACAGTGGTATTCAATCTGACTATATCAGCTACTCAGGCTATCCAGAGCAAATAGGTTTCATGAGCGGGGGCGGCACCACTGCAGGTCTTCCATTTAATAGTGGCATTATTTTAACCTCTGGAGCGGCAAATGGTCTCAACAATATTACTGGAGGCACTAACGGGCCATGGACTCTAGGTGGGGTATCTAGTCCGGTTTGGCCTGCTACATTTTCTCCCACAACTCAAGTATGCTATGATCTCCCATGCACACCTCAAGGTCAAGATGCAATTGTAGAAGACTTACTCGCAACACAGGCCGAAAATGTAGATGATCAATTAATTTCCATGGGTTTGTATACGGGAAGCACTTTCATGCCCGCTAATGTCAATATCAATGATATGGTCATTCTTGAATTCGATTTTATTCCCTCAGGAGACACTATGTCATTTGATTACATTTTTGGGTCCAATGAATACGAGACTGGAACCGGGGGTGGATATGAGTACACTCAGTTCAATGACATTTTTGGATTTTTCGTTACTGGCCCAGATCCTTTAAATCCGACAACGCCTTATTCTCAGGTCAATATCGCTCAAGTTCCCAACACCACTCCTCCACTTCCTATTACGATTAGCACTATAAATAATGATAACGCACAACCGATTAATACCCAATTTTGGAATGGCAATGCACCCATGAACTACCCTTTCAATGCGAGAGGTTTTACAGATTTGATGTCTGCCACACTTCATGTAGTTCCTTGTCAGACTTATCATATCGTGCTTACAGTTGCCGACTGCGGAGATTCTGGATTTGATACATTTGTCATTCTTCGTGAGAACTCACTACTTTCTGTGCCCGATGTTCAAGTTGACTTGAATGTCAATGGAACTACAGTTACCAATAACTTGATTTATGAAGAGTGCGGACAACCTCTTTTACATATCGAATACGATCCGTCTGTTACACCTACTGCCTTTGCGCTTCTCAACTGGGGCGGAACTCCTATAGCTTACGACGGAACAAACCTCAGCAACTATGATTATTCAGCTTTCGATAGTAACGGAAACATGATATCATTACCCGGCCAAATTAATTTAACTCCTACATCTCCTGCCACGGACATTTTAATTGGCGCTTACAACGATAATATTTCGGAAGGCATGGAGATTTTAGAACTAGAAATTTTAACCCCTGTTTCCGGTTGTAATTCACCACAACTATACAACAGTCAGGCAATTGAAATTATCATCAATGATTTGACTCCTCTCGATTTAGCATTTGACTCTTTATCTATCTTACAGGAAATCTCTCACGACACAATGTATTTGGCATGTAATAACCAAAGCCCATTGCCTTACGACTTGTCTGGTGGAGATGCCAACTATGTGTATCAATGGTATGATGAGACTGGCACATTAGCTAACGGAACAACTTATGTGTACGATGGGGCTATTGCGGGGGAAGGATATGTAGGACTTACAGTAACGGATGGATGTAATCAAATTGTTCACGATACTTTACAAGTGCTTTACCCGCCAATGACTTTTGAAGCAGGTTTGGATTTTTACGGTAATTGCGGAGAAACCCACGTTGTGGCACCCATTGTTTCTTCAGGAACTTACACAATTCTTTACAACTGGTACGCGGATGGCGAGTTAATCGCCAACCAAACTCAATCAAGTGCGATACTTCCGATAAGTCAGTTATTGCAATTTAATGACACCACTGAAATTGTCATTGTTGCAACAGATTTATGTAATGAAACTTGGCAAGACACAATGACATTCTTCATCCCAGATGCGCCACTAGACATTGTCAACATGAGTGATACTTCTGTTTGTTTTTATGGCGTAGCCCATTATGTTGCAGAAGTTCAAGGAGGCGGAGGAGGATATCAAATCTATTGGCCTGAATTAAATGTTCATGGCGCTTCTATGAGCGTTGACAATATCGTAGGTGATCTCACTTACACCGTTGAAGCCGTTGATGTTTGTGGATCCATGGCATATGACACCATTCAAATTTACATGGTTCCTGTTTCCGCCAATTTTGAGGCCATCACAACGGAAGATAATGTTTATGATTTTGCCGCCTTACCCTGTGAAAATTGCACTTATACTTGGGATTTTGGAGATGGTTTTTCTTCACAAGATTCTATAGTTCATCATGAATTTGATGGATTGGACGAATATGAAGTAAACTTGCTTGTCGTCAATGCAATTGGATGTACTGATCAAAATGACTTTACTGTAGTAGCACCTGCTTATTATTTTATACCGAGTAGTTTCACACCCAATGGTGATGGAATCAATGATGCCTTTACCATGGTTGGTGAAAATATTGAAATTTTCGAACTTAAAATCATGAACCGATGGGGTGAGGTTGTATTTGAAACCAACGACCCTAAATCAACATGGATGGGAGATCACCAAGGACATGCCGATTACTTTGTTCCCAATGGGGTATATACCTACGCGCTGAAAATCAAAGGAAAAAATAAAGACGCCAAAACATTAAATGGCACTGTGACGCTTATTCGCTAAGCCAAGAATTGTTTTATTCTTCGATTTCTTTTTCTGCGATTACATTGGATAGCATGGCTACCAATTGTTTTTCATGTCCATCTTGCATCCTCTGAAAGTTCTCATGAAGAAATGTTTGTGATTCGATCAATTGGGCTTCAAGCAATGGCCCCTCCATGGTATCCAAAATGGAATAACATTCCAATAGTGTTTCCATGCCACCTTCCAATGCCATCTCTATTAGCTCTCTTACAAACTCTACCGGGTTTCCACCTGCATTCCACATAAACGCCATGATTTGACCTCTGTGCTTCCTCCAATCCGATTTACGCAATGCATGCATTAACTCCTCTTCAAAACCTGACACTTTGAGTGAGCCCAATATATCATTCAACTTCTCCTTTAAAACTTCATCTTTTGCATCAAAAAAAAGGGCCAACAAAGGCTGAACATATTCAACAGAGGGATTTTGTTGAATCATTTCAATAGCACTCTCAACTTGCTTTTCGTTACCAGAAAACAATTCTGATACAACTTCAGACACAACTATTTTTTTTGACATAGAAAGGATGTTTTTTTTTGCAAAAATAATTGGTATTGTCGCGCATTAGCGCTAATATTGTTATCAAACTTAAATTAATGAAACATTTACTTCTAATTGTAGCTTTTGCTTTCAGTGCTCAGTTGTGGGCTCAAAATGCAACATCTCAAAACATCACTATCACAGGTCAAACAGATAGAGGCGCTCTATGGCAAATTCACCAGGATATGAAATTAGAAGGTTTAAATTTCAACTACAACCCTGAATTTAATAGTGACCGTAAATTGAAATCACTTTCTTACATCATTACGGATAGCCAGGGTAATGAATTAGAAAAAATAGACAGTTTTGTGTTTGGAACGACAGGAAACAACATCCAAATCCGCCTCAAGAAAAAGAACGGAAAATGGATCAAAGAATAAATGATCATTTTTAGATTTTAAAAAAACCGCAGTTGCGGTTTTTTTTATGATGATACTTTAACTTTGGAATATGTTAAAACAGCACCTTCAATTAAAACTTCAGCAAAAGCTCTCGCCACAGCAGATTCAATTGATGAAATTGCTTCAGGTCACAACCATGGATTTGGAACAACGAATCAAGGAAGAGCTCATGGATAACCCGGCTCTTGAAGAAGGAAGTGACGATTCTGACTCAGATACCGATAGTGAATTGTTGGACAATAACGAAGACGATACATCGTCTGAAGAAAATGATTTTGATATCAGTGATTATTTTGATGAGGATGATACCCCGGATTATAAAACGAAAATTAATAACCAAGGATCTGATATAGAAGACAGACAGACCCCGATTGGCCAAGGAAGCACCTTTCAAGACTTGCTGTATGATCAAATTCATCTTTTAGATCTTGACGAAAAAGAAACTTATATCGCGGAATATCTCATTGGAAATTTGGATGATGATGGCTATCTCCGCAGAGACTTAAATTCCATCTGCAACGATCTATTATTCACAACAGGAATTGAATCTAATCTCAAAGAAATAGAATCCGCCCTATTACAAATACAGACTTTAGATCCTGCTGGAATTGGAGCCCGAGACTTAAAAGAATGTCTTTTAATTCAACTCAAAAGGCAACACCCCAAATCCGAAATCATACAAACTGCCTTGGTTATACTCACCAAATACTTTGATGAATTTACCAAAAAACATTACGAGAAAATTGCTCTTCGATTAAACCTTACTTTGGCTGAAATAAAACCCAGTATTGATTGCATTTTACATTTGAATCCAAGACCTGGCAACAGTGGAGCTGACAGCGTAAAAGAAGTACCACAGATAACACCAGACTTTTTATTATTCAATGATGACGGCGACTTGAAACTTTCACTGAATGGAAGAAATTCACCTGAGTTAAAGATTTCCAATCGGTACAAAGAAATGCTTCAACAATATTCTGGTAAAGGAAAAAAAGATGCGAATCAGAAAGAAGCTATTCTATTTGTTAAGCAGAAGATTGATTCAGCCAAGTGGTTTATTGATGCGCTTGTTCAGCGCAATCAAACATTGATGATATGTATGGAAGCTATAATTGACCACCAGAGAGCATTTTTCTTGAGTGGAGACGAGTCCAAATTAAAACCCATGATATTAAAAGATATCGCGGATCGGGTTGGAATGGATATTTCAACGATTAGTCGGATGGCCAACAGCAAGTACATTCAAACCAATTTCGGGACCTATTTATTAAAATACTTTTTCTCAGAAGGATTAAGCACAGATGACGGAGAGGAGGCAAGTTCAAGAGAGATTAAACAAATACTGAAAGACGCAATTGAACAAGAGCAAAAAAGCAAGCCACTACCCGACGAAAAATTAATGGCGTTACTTAACGAAAAAGGATATAATATTGCGCGAAGGACGGTAGCTAAATACCGAGAGCAACTAGGAATACCCGTTGCCAGATTGAGAAAGGAAATATGAGTTTGATTTATAGAGTAGCCCAAGTTTTATCTATTATTTTTCATCCGCTGTGGATGCCTTTGTTGATTTACGCCATTGTAAGATGGATGGATCCTTATTTTATAGCACCTACACATGCAGATAGTTTTGTTTTGGCCCTGCTTGTCATCAATATCATCGCGCCTGCCTTGAGTATTTTGGTCATGATTAAATATGGCATGGTATCGGGAATCGAATTGAGAGAAAGAAAAGAAAGATGGGGGCCTTATTTATTGGTCATATTCTACTACTGCATATCATACGCTTTACTCAGGTGGCAAGGTCCCATTTTACCCAAAGAAGTTTTTTCATTTGTCTTTGCAGTTATCATTTCACTAGTCTTTTCGTTAATCATCAATACATTTTGGAAGATTAGTGTACACATGCTCGGACAAGGAGGGGTATTTGGAAGTTTGTTGGCTTTGAAATATGTTCACATGGCGGATGTAACCATGATTGCACTTTGTACCATTTTAATGGCATCATTAACCGCATATAGTCGAGTAAAACTAGATGCACATACCCATGCGCAAACATACGCGGGATTTGCACTTGGGACTGCGATAAATTGGATCATCATTTCTAACCACTGGATGATATGAGACCTGAGATTTTGGTGACCGGTGGAGCAGGATTTATTGGAGCACATACTGTTGTTGCGCTCTATGAAGCTGGCTACTCCCCCATTATCTTGGACAATTTTAGCAATACGCACGAAGCCATGTTGGACGGTATAGCTGCCATCATTGACAAATCTCCTCAAACCTATAAAATCGATTGTTGCGACCCCATTCAGGTTGATCACATTTTTAAAAATCACAATATAAAAGGTGTCATACACTTTGCCGCATTTAAGTCTGTAGCGGAATCCGTGGCAGAGCCAGAAAAATATAAATACAACAACTTACAATCATTGCTAACCATTTTGCATGCGATGCAAAAAAACGATGTCCATGAATTTGTTTTTTCCAGTAGTGCAACTGTTTATGGTCAGCCTGACGTAAACCCTGTAGATGAAAACACAGCATGGAAGGAGGCGGCCTCTCCGTATGGTTGGACAAAGCAACAAGGAGAATTAATTATCCAAGAATTTAAAAATTCAAACCCAAAAATCAAAGCGGCTTTACTCAGATATTTCAACCCTATCGGTGCTCATCCGTCTGGACATATTGGAGAATATCCCATTGGTATACCCAATAATTTAATCCCGCTGGTAAACCAAGCCGCATTGGGCTTAAGGACTTTAAAAATTTTCGGATCAGATTACAATACAATTGACGGAACATGCGTTCGTGATTACATCCATGTAGTTGATCTGGCCAACGCTCATGTAAAAGCATTATCCTGGTTGGCTCAAAATCATTCTGACATAGAGGTTTTCAACTTGGGGCAAGGCAAAGGCGATTCTGTCAAAGAAATTATTGATATGTACCAAAATGCCAACAATGTCAACATTCCATTTGAATGGGCAGAACGAAGAGCTGGTGATGTTGAGTCCATCTGGGCCAATGTTGATAAGGCGAAAGCCATTTTAAATTGGGAGACTCAATTTACCACAGCTGAAGCGTTGGTGCATGCGTATCAGTTTGCGTTGCGCACAAAAATTTGAGTTGATACAAATTAATTCTAAGGGGCCGCAAGATTCATTAGAAAATGTATTAGCTTTGTCAATGGTGGAGGCCGCCGGTGAATGAACTATGTTCTTCCCGGCGGTTTTATTTTTGCTAAATTTGAAATATGCAATTGCTAGAAAAAGATCTGCTTCAATTGAAAAGCAGAAAAATATCTTCAGATCATTTCATAGAAAACACCCAAAGGATTCTAGATAAAATCAAGGCGACCAAAATTGAAAAGCCTTGCACACTGGGTGATGGCATTGAGGCACTTTCCCCTTTGGATTGTGTGAAATACAATCAATTGTTTGATTCAAGAAAAAACAAAACGGCATCTGTTTTTATTCCTGCATCAGGCGCCGCCACCCGAATGTTCAAACATATTTCAGCCATACATTCATTTGAAATGGATCAATTGGCGGAGGAATTTATCATTCACTTTAAACATTTCCCATTCTTCCCTACTCTAGAATCTAAATTTAAAAAGCTAAGTCACGATTTACATCAAATGATATCTCATGATCAATGGCATGAGATCATTCGAATCATGTGTAATGACATTTCATTTATCGAGCTACCCAAAGCGCTTATTCCATTTCATAATTTTGAATCTCGTCAGGTTTCTGCTTTATTTGAACAAGTAAGAGAAGGAATAACATATGCACGAAATGAAGATGAGTCGATCTTGTTTCATTTTACAATATCCCCAGAAATACAGGAAGAATATGATAACGAAGTGACGCAAATAATAAATCATTTCGAACACGAAAAATTACAAATCACATCGAGTTATCAATCACCCAAAACAGATACCCCTGCTTTAAAACATGACGGCGGACTCGCCAGAGACCGCAATGATCAGATAATTTTCCGACCCGCTGGACATGGCGCTTTACTTGATAATTTGCAGCAAGTTGAATCTGATATTATTTTCATTAAAAATATAGACAACGTTTCTCACGCTCGTTGGACTGCGGAAATAACATTTTACAAAAAAGTATTAGCCGGGTATCTATTAGAAATAGTTACAGAGTCTCACAGGCTATTGCATGAATTAGAAAAGAAAAACGAATCTATTTTAGAAGAGGTGCGTGAATTTCTCTTCCGACATTTTGGCTATCAATTAAGTGAAGGTCTCACGATTACAAGAGCTTATGATCTGTTGTATCGCCCCATTAGAGTTTGTGGCATGGTCAAGAATGAAGGAGAACCAGGGGGCGGTCCATTCTGGGTGATGCAATCTAATGGCTACATCAGCAAACAAATAGTAGAGAAAAATCAAATTGACACCAGTGATCCATTACAGAATCAATGTTTGTCCAACTCTACTCACTTTAATCCAGTGGATATCGTGTGCTGCATCAAAGACCATGTTGGCAAAAAGTACAATTTAAAGCAATACATTGACGAAAGTACTTCATTTATCTCTGACAAATTTCAGGAGGGACAAATAGTAAAAGCGATAGAACTTCCGGGGCTCTGGAATGGTTCAATGACTGGGTGGAATTCAATTTTCATTGAAGTTCCCAACTCTACCTTTCATCCTGTAAAGACTGTAAATGACCTACTAAGACCTGGCCACCAGGGATAATTTCGATACTTTTATTGCAAGTTACAATCTCATTTGCATCATGGTTTGACGCGATAAATACAAATGAATGATGCGCTTGGCTGAGCTGATTTTTATACCATTGAATTGCCTTGGCGTCTAAATGAGCTGTGGGCTCATCTAGAATAAGTATATCGGCATTTAAAGCGAATGCAATCATTAATTTCACACGCTGCCTCATACCTGAAGACAATTGAGACATCGGCTTACCCAAATGCCCTTCTAGTTCAAGGTCTTTGAGGATAGACTTTTCCGTACATCTTACATGATATCCACGCATTTTCCCGTAAAGTTGAACTACCTCAATGATAGATAAAGACAAGGGCAAATCCAATGCTGGAGAGCACCAAGATACGCTATTCCAACATTCCTCTACAGGAATATTAACCCCACTAAGTATACGTTCTATTGCACCTTCCGAAGGGGAAAGATAACCAGCCAAAATAGCGGTTAATGAAGACTTGCCAGAGCCATTGCCCCCTAAAACAGCAACTCTATCTCCAGAATAAAATGTAACATCAACATCTCTAAAGAGCCACTGCCGTTGAAAACGTCTTCCTAATTGATGAAGACGAATACTATCAACCATTGACACCTTTTACAATTCCCTTTTCTGATGCCTCAATAAAGGATAATATTTCTGTTTTGTACTCGCTATCCTGTAGCTCCTTGACCATCTCCACTCCCTTACCTACTGTTGGAGCGTGGACAAATAGTTTTCTATAAATGTCTTCGATAGATTGTACTGCTTCTTCAGAAAAATTACGTCTTCTCAATCCTATGGCATTAACTCCGATGAATGAAAGCGGTTCCCGTGCAACCTTGATGTAAGGGGGAACATTTTTTCTAACCAAAGATCCACCAGCAATAAAAGCATGCTGCCCTATTCGAACAAATTGTTGAACAGCCACAACTCCTTCAATGATTACCCAATCCTCGATATCGACATGTCCTGCGATATTTCCAGAATTGGCAATGATGCAATAATTTCCAACAAAAGCATCATGAGCAATATGCACATATGCCATGAGTAAGCAATGACTACCAACTTTAGTTGTCATCCTATCCGACGTTCCTCGATTAATCGTAACACATTCGCGAATAGTTGTATGGTCGCCCACCTCAGCAGTTGTTTGCTCACCTACAAATTTCAAATCCTGTGGAATTGCTGAAATGACTGCCCCAGGAAAAATTCTGCAATGCGAGCCTATGCGCGCTCCATTCATAATTGTGACATTAGGACCTATCCAAGTATTGTCTCCAATAACAACATCTTCTTCGATGGTTGTAAATGGTCCTATCTCTACATTTTGTCCAATTTTCGCTTGTGGGTGCACCACACTCATGGGATGAATCATCAGTTCTCTATTTAGTTTTGTGGAACTTTATCTTTTACAATTTGGGCTAGCATCGATGCTTCACTCACAACCTTGCCATTTACGTATGCCGTACCCGACATGTTAACCAAGCCTCTTCTGATGGGGCTAATCAACTTCAATTTAAATACAACAGTATCACCTGGAATCACCTTCTGCTTGAACTTCACCTCGTCTATTTTCATAAAATAGGTGCTGTACAATTCTGGATCTTCAACCTGACTTAATGCAAATATCCCCCCCACCTGTGCCATTGCTTCAATTTGCAAAACTCCAGGCATTACTGGATTATTGGGGAAATGACCTTGGAAAAAAGGTTCATTCATGGTGACATTTTTAATACCAACAATGGACTCATTATCCATGGTCATCACCTTATCGATTAACAAGAAAGGATACCTATGGGGTAACATTTTTGTGATGTCGTTGATATCATAAATAGGCGGCTGAGTTAAATCAAACATTTCTGGTTCGCTCTTTTCCTTTTTAATCAATTGCTTGATCAATTTGGCAAATTCCACGTTGCCATAATGCCCTGGACGTGCAGCTAAAATGTGCCCGCGTATGAATCTTCCGGTCAATGCTAAATCGCCAACAATATCAAGCAATTTATGTCGAGCGGGCTCATTCTCATACTGAAGTTTAATTGTATTCAAAACCCCAATGCCTTCAACTTTAATGTCCATTGGCTCTCTGCCCAACTTCTTCATGATCGCTGCAATATCCTCAGTAGAGTAATCTTTATCTACCATGACAATTGCATTATCTAAGCTCCCTCCCTTTATCAAACCATGCTCTGCAAGTAATTCCAATTCACGCAAGAAAACAAAAGTTCTGCACCTTGAAATTTCCGATTTAAAATCTCCCAATTGATACATGTGTGCATGCTGTGTACCTAGAATAGGCGAATTATAATCAACCATAACGGTTACGCGAAATTCACCACCCGCAGTAGGCACAGCCAACATCTCTATGCCCTTGGCGGCATCTTCATAGGTCAAATTTTCTTTTAATTCAAAATACTTTCTCTCTGCATTTTGCTCTTCAAATCCAACGGACTCAATTGCCTCTACAAATGGGAAAGAACTTCCGTCCATGATTGGCATCTCAGGACCATCAATCTGAATTAAAACATTATCCAATTCGCAGCCATAAAGCGCGGCTAAAACATGTTCTGTTGTGTGCACTTTGGCCCCGTTCAACTCCAATGTCGTACCACGTTGCGTTGTTGTTACCAAATCACAATCTGCGGGAATCTTGGGTTGACCTTCTAAATCTATTCTTTGAAATTGATATCCATGATTTTCTGGAGCAGGACAAAGGCTCAATGATACCATCGCGCCTGTATGCAATCCTACACCTTTTAAATGCACTGCTGACTTAAGTGTTCTTTGTTTCACTGACATGTTACAAAAATACACGAAAAGCCCTTTGTATAAAGCATAGGATTACAATTTCCTTGACAACGTTAAACCATCCCGAATAGGCAAAATAACCACTTCCCAATTTCCAGATTGAGCCAAATGCTGATTCAGTTTTTTCAATACCTCTGTATCCTTGTCTTTAACCTCTGTATCCGCCAATACCTTCCCGTTCCAAAGTACGTTGTCCCAAAGCACCCAAGTTCCAAATTTCAATTTGGATTCAAGCACCAAACAATACTCCATGTAACCACTTTTATCCGAATCTACAAATACCAAATCTATATCGCTCAAATCCATGTTTTGGATTTGCTCATGCGCATCTCCATATCGCACCTCAATAGGATATGGGGTTAGGTACTTTTGATGGATCCAATTCAGTTCATCATTGACATCTAGGGAAGTTAATTTCCCTCCCTTTTGCAATCCCTCAGATAAACAAATTGCACTATATCCAGTGTAAGTTCCAAGCTCTAAAATATTTTGGGGACCAATCATTTTTGATATTGTGCTTAGGACCCTTCCTTGATATCCACCTGAACACATCCGAGGGTTGATCACCTTTTGCCAAGTTTCTTTTTCGAGCTCCATTAAAATTGCGGGAACCTCTGACATGTGTTCCTCCACATATGCATCTATGCTATACATTACAACCCTCCCGAACCTTTGTACAAATTCAATTTACCCTTTAATTTCACTTTCAAAACAGTCATCACTGGATCTTGCCAAGATTGATCAGCAGGCATATCGATGAATAATAAACCTGGCTTATCACTCCAAGAAATTTTACCCACGACATGGCTTGCCGCTTGGGTAGTTGTTCCCAAAACCTCTATGTAATCCACTGCGTTTTTTAAACCTCTAACATGGATATCCCCTGAAGCATGGGCTGGCAGAAAAAGATAAAGAGATGTTGAATCTTTTGATAGAGTCGACGGCCCGTAAAAATGTCCTGGGCCAATCCCACCGACCGTTCCAAAAATCGCCTCGTCGTGTTTTGAAGTCCATCTGCCTAACTCCTCTAAAATTTCCACCTGCTGAGAGGGAATTGTACCATCAGCCATAGGACCCATATCCAACAACAAATTGCCTCCATTGGCAATCACGTCTGCAAAAATGGTAATGATTTCCTGCGAAGATTTCCAATGATTGTCATTGAATTGAAATCCCCAATTGTTGTTTGTCGTTAAACACAACTCCCAATATTTCTCTTTTGGTCTTTGAACAGGGAAGTTTTGTTCAGGAGTGTCATAATCTCCTTGTTCAGGAAGACGCGCATTGATAATCACGTTCCCGTTGTGCGCACGAAGCATGTCTCCCAATTGTTTTGCTCTCCATTCTTCCGCAGAATGCTCCCATCCGCCATCAAACCACCACAAATCTGGATTTTGTTGCAACATCAATTCTGATAATTGAAGTTGGTTATAAGTACAAAATCGCTCCCAACGTTCTGGGTTATCTTTAATTTGATAACGAGAACTATCCTTGGTAAATCCAGGATAGTCAGGATGCGACCAATCCAAAATGGAATAGTACACCCCTAACTTCAAACCCTCAGCCTTGACCGCCTTTGCAAATGGTGTAAACAAATCTCTTCTTGCTGGCGCTTGACTAGCCGTTGACAATGGCAAACTTTTTCTGTTCGGAATTTGGTAAGAAGCTTTGGTGTCCCACAATGCAACACCGTCATGATGCTTACTGGTAAGAACGGTATACTTAGCGCCACTTTTCTTGATTAACCGGGCCCATTCTTCAGGGTGATAATTCTCTGCCTTCCAACGATTGAGTTGACTCATGTACACTGGATAAGGAACTTTTTTGTTATAAAAAGCCCACGACTCGTCCGTTCCATCCACTGCATAAATTCCCCAATGAATAAATATACCCAGCTTGGCATCACCAAACCATTCCATTTTTTCCTGCTGAGAAAAACCCAAAATTGACTGCAAAAAAAACAGCGCAAGAAACACGCAACTTCCTAGATTCATGAAGCTAAAATAACTGAGTTTCCAATAACTTGCGGCATGAAATTCAAATTGCTCATTATTCTAGCAGGTCCCATTTTGGGAGCTCTTGTAGCTATATCTCTTTACTTATATTTTGGCTATTCAATGGGTATCACAGCAGGCATGGTTACTTGGATGTTAATCTGGTGGCTAACAGAAATCATCCCAATGGCCATCACTGCTATTTTGCCTATTCTCATTTTAAGCAGTGCAGGAATACTTCCCTTAAATGAGTGCTACGAGCAATATAGTGATCGCTTTGTATTTCTGTTTCTTGGTGGGTTTTTAATATCACTCTCGTTTGAAAAATGGAAACTTCATGAGCGGTTGTCCCATTTTATTATATCTCGCGTTGGCCATAGTCCACAATCTATTTTACTTGGATTTATGTGTGCGACATATATCATTAGCATGTGGATTTCCAATACAGCAACAGCCGTTATGATGATGCCATTGGCCATTGGAATTACCACAAATTCCAACATTCAAAACAAAAACTTTTCGAGATCATTGGTCCTTGGCGTGGCATACGCAGCAAGTATTGGAGGCATGGCCACCATATTGGGTTCACCACCCAATGCTGCGCTTGCCGGCATTTTAGAGTCCCAGTTCAACCAAGATATTAGTTTTTTTGATTGGATGATGTGGGGCATTCCGTTTAGCATATTGCTTTTATTGACAACTTATTTCATTTTGCAAAGAAAAATTGAAAAGCATTCAGATGAAAGCGTTCAAGCATCTACATGGATAGATCGTCAATTGCCCTCACTCATTTACGAACAGAAAGCTACCCTTGTTATATTTTTAATTACAGCAACACTTTGGATACTTCAACAACCATTGTCCTCCATTTTGGGTAATTGGTTCAACGATACTTTTATCGCTTTAGCCGCGAGCATTGCCTTGTTCATCCCATTCAAAAAGGATGCTTTGTTGGAGTGGCGGGATACAGAAAAACTACCTTGGGGCATATTAATCATGTTTGGAGGCGGCCTCACTATGGCCGCTGGATGTAAAGCTGCAGGTTGGATGGACTGGGTGGGAGGACTTTTTCAAAATGTGTCTCCTGACTCGTTGTATTTTCAGATAACCCTGATTTTAGTGAGCATATTGCTTACCGCATTGATGAGCAATCTGGCGATGATCGCTGTCTTTATTCCAATTGTTGGACAAATCGCGATTGATTTACATATCAACCCATGGTTCTTGGCCCTACCAGTAGGGTTGGCTGCCAGTTGTGATTTTATGTTTCCCATGAGCACACCTCCCAATGCCATTGCCTACAGCAGTGGATTTGTAAAGTCTAAAGAAATGTTTAAAATAGGATTTGTGGTAAACTTAGCAGCTGCAGGATTTCTTTTCCTGCTCATGCAATTTGTACCACACTAACGCTTAACTGCGTAAATGATTTTTTTTGTTTCAAAAAACTCCAATTGAAACGAATCATAAATCGAATACTGCTCTACAATATGGGATGATGAGACTGCTTTGATCTCATCTTTGAGGTCACCGCCTTTCAGGCAAATAAGTCCGTTAGGTAAAGCGTTTTTTTGGGTCCCTGAATATTTGCCTTTGGTCCAACTTAACAAATCTATCAAAGGAGCTACTGCCCTGCTTACGACAAAATCAAATTGACCTTTCACCTCTTCAACACGTGCATGCTGTGTACTTACATTTTCCAATTGTAACGCAGAGGACACTTCATTAACGACTTTAATTTTTTTTCCAATTGAATCCACCAAATGAAACTGCACATCAGGAAAAACAATAGCCAAGGGAATTCCAGGAAATCCACCTCCAGTTCCCAGATCAAGAATTTTAGAGCCTGGTTGAAATTTCAGGAGTGTAACCAACGATAAACTATGTAACATATGATGCACATAGAATGAATCCATATCTTTTCTTGAAATAACATTGATTTGCTGATTCCAATGTTCATACAAATCTTGAGTTGCTATCAATTGATTCAATTGATCATCAGTCAAATTGGGTAGAATCTTTTTTACCTGCTGAATAAAAACATCTTTCATTATTTGGCACCTCCCAATAATTCTTGTAATAAATCTTTAGCTCTAAATAACTGAGCCTTTACTGTACCTAAGGGTAAATTCATTTCCTCAGCAATTTCCTCATAGGATTTCTCTTCAAAATATCGCAGCTCAATCATCCGCTTGTAATGCGGTTTCAGTTGATCAACAACAGCCCTTACGTTGCTAACGCTTTGGTTACGCTGCATCTGTTGTTCCGGATTGAGTTGATCATCCTTTATAGGAATTTCATATTGATCTCCATCCTCACCTCTTCCCGTCTGATGAATGGAAATGGCCTTGATGCGCTTTTTGCGAAGAAAATCAATACAATGATTAGATGCAATTTTAAATAACCAAGTAGAAAATGCAAATTGCGGCGTGTAGGAATCCAATCTAGCAAAAGCCTTACTAAACGACTCGATTGTCAAATCCTCTGCATCCTGAGTATTCTGGACCATTTTAAATATCGTGTAGTACAAAGATTCACGATAACGAGCCATCAATTTTGCAAAAGCCTGTTGGTCTTTGGCTTTGGCCTTTTGTACCCAATGAAAATCCTCTTGGGCTTTTGAAGAAAGGTGATTGATCAACTCCATTTTTGAGGTTTTCTAATCAAATTACTCATGTACAAAATGACGTGCAGAAAATTCAATTGAACTTCTAGTAATGGAGCCAACCAAGCCACATCCCTGGATTGATCAGAAACTTTTGAGAATCGATAAGTAACAACAACAAGAACAGCCCATCGAATGAATAACACCCCTAACACGTACCAATAATGCGGCATCAATATCATCCAAGCTAAAACGAATGCATGCAATGCAAACCAAGAAAATGGCAATAAAGCCAATCGTCTTTTATCAGATGAACGATACATCGGTGAGGTTGTGAAATGTCTTCTTTTCTGAATCTTCCACTCTGCCATGGTATTTTTAGCTGGAGAAATAGTTTGTGAATCCTTGTCATAAGCTACAACACAGTTGGACTTTGTAGCAATCTGATTAATAAGCAAGTCATCGTCTCCGCTTGTTAAACTATAATGGCTTTTAAATCCGCCAACTTTGAAAAACAAATCCGTATGATAACTTAAATTTCTACCAACCCCCATATATGGAACGCCAGCCTTGGCCATACCCAAATATTGCATACCAACCCAAATGTTATCAAAACGCGCTAACTTATTGAGCCATCCCAATTGTTTTTTGAAAGGAGAATATCCGAGCACTACTTGTTTACCATCTTTGTATTTTGCAACAATTGAAGCAAGCCAATCTTGCGATCTTGGATAACAATCCGCATCTGTAAGTACTACAATATCATTCTTAGCAGCCTTGATGCCTAGAGTCAATGCAAACTTCTTCCCCTGCATATTTTGCTTATCCTCATCGATATGTATCACATGCATCTTGGGGTAATTAATAGAAAGGGCCTTTAAAATATCCGCCGTGTCATCATAACTAGAGTCATTAACCACAATCAACTCAAAGTTGGGATAATCTTGCTCCATCAAACGAGGAACATTAATCATCAAATTGTCTTCTTCGTTGCGGGCACAAACTATAACACTGACTCCAGGCTGTTTGAGCGCCCTTTCATCAGCTTTAACTTTTCCTAAAGGAGCAAAGTAACGAACGAAGTAAAAAAGCTGAATTAACACAAAAAAACAGATCCCGCATAATACGAACCATGCCCATAATGGGAATATGCCATACTCATTTTCTATCCAAACCCAATTCGATTCCATTGATGCAAATTTACCTATTCAATCAGGTGTTGTAAAAAAAAAGGCCTTCTTTGAAGGCCTTTTTATTCACAATAACATCCATCAATACTTCACCACCATTTGTACCGTTTCTGTAGCCGTTTTCCCAACTACACGCACATGATAAATCCCTTCAGGCAAATGCGTCGTATTCAATGTTAACCTTGTTAAATGACCCGAAGTGAAGTGATCCATTACTTGTCCCAATTGATTGACCACTTGAATTTGAAGTTGGTCACCAAACATCTCAGGAACTTCCAAATATGCCATACCATTGGAAGGATTGGGATAAATACTCACAGTGTTTTTAAATTGCAACTCAGAAACTTGTGTGCCTCCATTGCAATCCACTTCTAACATCGCAATGTCATCTACAAAAATATTGTTGCCATATCCGTTTGTAGCAATGAATTTGACAAATAAATTTTGACCAAAGCGATTGCTCAAATCCACACATTCTAATCGCCAATCTGAAGCCGCTGGGTTTGTATAATCTTGTGTGCTATTGGCCGCAGTTGCCAAAGTTGATCCTGCCTTGTCGTATAAAATTTCCCATGGGCCATCGCATGAAGTTGCCACAGCCACCTGAAGTTGATCAGAATATTGGTTGTTATACCTCACATGAGCTACCTTAAAATTCAAGGAAACGGAATTGGTATTTATTGCAAATGGAATAGTAACAAACTCATCTATTTCACCTTGAACGTCATAATTGTAACAATCATATTTCAAAACACCACCGCCATTGGTTACGGATGTTTGTGTCCATGTTATACCGTCATCTCCATTGTTTAGTTGCCACCCAGAATATGGGAAAGCAGACAAAGCAAAATCATTGTTATAAGGCAATGATGACGCTGAACCAGCATCGATGTAATTTACCGATACCGCCAAAGAGTTATTGTTCAAGTTTTCATCTGTACCATTATTGGGATTTAATAATGTTACAACTAGCGTATTATTTCCAGTTGATAGGTTCTGGACCGGTAAATTGATCACCTCAGATTGACCTTGTGCAAGGGAACCTGACCAGCTTTGAGTTTGTGTAGCGCCATTATTCCATTGAAACTGTATGGTAACGTTATTTAAACTTGAAGTACCTTGATTCAAAATAGTCACTGTTGGTGTTACAACAGGGTCGCAAGTTGAAACTGGAACATTGCCAATTGATGATGCATTGGCATCCAAAGCCGCTGCGACAAAACCATCTGGGTAACCATCTAATATTAATACTCCCGAATTTCCAGGATCTAACCATTCTTTTAATCTAGTGGCTGCTGTGGTGCCTGTATCCCATGAAACGCCAAATCTGCCGTATGAATCACCTTCACCATTTTCCGCACTACCCGAACATCCTGACAAACCTCCGTATAACTGACCAATCACTCTGTGATTTTGGTCGAACAATGGACTACCCGATGAACCGCCTTCAGTGATTCCATCATCCCATTGCTGCACATCCCACGTTTGCGCGCCAGACCATGTTCCTTGAGGAACAGCATCATTTTCAAAACTTATCTTTTTCAAATCACCTGAAGGATGGTGAATACCAACAGCACTTGTAACGGTAGCCGCATCTGAAGCATCCCAACCCGCGTATTGCACATTGTAAGAAGCTGGAGGTATTGAATTCAACTCCAAAAGACAAAAATCAGAACCCGCATTTCTTGCTCGCAACACTGATCCAGAAACTGTTTGATTTGTCGGGCCCGTTGTACCTGTGCATCCTGCGGTTTCATGATTAAAAACAAATACCCATGAACCCACAGTATTGCTGTAGCAATGATTGGCAGTTAAAAAATAGGGCGTACCATCGTTGGATGTATTGTTCACCAATGAGCCTGTGCACAAGGCCGATCCCCCTGATAATATCATGGCTACAGATCTCTTCTCAACCTGCCAATCAGCGCCCACAGCACAATTCACATTATTGTTGCAGTTTCCTGAAGTTCCATACGGACCACGCTGTTCCATATCATCATCAAAATGACTGAGCAATACCGGACGATAGCCATGCACAACTTGTCCCAACTCCAATTGCACTTCATGCATTCTACTGATCGGAACTTGTAATTCGATAACTACCTCATCATCATGAAGAATTGTTGTCCCTAATACATTGGCTTCCGAGTTGTTTTTCTCTGTAAATGAGCCAATAAACTCATCGCGATTCGAAGTCCACAAAAACAAAGAAGCTCCCTTGATTAGATGGAATTTTGAGAAAACAAAATTCATCGTTCTGGCATGCGCGCACTTGACACCTAAAGTCCAAATGGCCAAATCCTGGTCATGATAAAAATTCCATGAACCTGAATTTTGCGTGTTGTATTCTACTTCAAATTCAACACCAAATCGATAAGGCGCCGACTTCACTTGATCCACTACAGCATCTTCTTGTTGTAATTGCGTTAGATTAATGGACGGCATCTCCAAGAATTGTATACCCTCTCCAACTCTTTTGTCTTCCCATTGAAAAGGCTCTCCTCCCTGACTCACCTGAGCATTGAGCAAAGGAGCAACCAAAGCAAATAATCCCACTAGCCATGGTCTAAAAATCTGATGTTTCATTCTTACTTGATTTATAGGTGCAAGATAATTCCAATTCAAAAAAAAAGGAGAGTAAACACTCCCCTTTTTTTAAACCAAAAATTCAATTTTAAAGTTTGATTATCCTGGTCAACTTAGACTCATTTTGTATGGTCAATTTGACAAAGAAAATTCCTGTTTCGTTATTCAAACCTTCAATTTCGAAAGTAGAGTTTCCGTTAGAATTGAAATTCTTTTCACTCACTAATCTTCCATCAGCCGCATATACTTGATATTTGACCCATTCATTCTGATTCAATCCCGCAACATTCAACCAAACCAACTCATTGCTTGGATTTGGATAAAACTTAACTTCCCAATTGGTATTCAAAGCCATTCCTGGATTCCAATTGATAGTATCATTGTCGTTGTAGAAGCATGACCCATCATCTTGCGTTGCCCATGAGGCATAGTTCAAAGCATTTGGATCTGTACATCCCCACAATGTCTCAACGCACATTCCACCAACACTGAAATTACCCATGGCAAAATTGCCCCAGTTCATATAACCTTCATAATATCCAGATCCAGAGGATTCAGCCAAATAAACATAGCCTCCATTCCATCCATCGCCCCAACTATCTGTCATTTCCACGGTGTAACAATCTGGAGTTAAGCAAGCATACTCCATAAAGGGCGTATTAGACGTGCTTCCTTCAAATGCGTATACAACTTCACCCAATGAATTTAAAACCTCGAAAGACATTTCATTTCCCCAATACCCTGTAGAACCTTGGATATAAGAAAAACCATTTGGACAATCGGATGCAAAAACACATGAATTGTCACTTAGAGTAGCCATTGAATTGTAGTTCATTGCATTGGGATCCATACAACCTGCAACATTAAATCCAGTAGAATCATTCACACAAAAAGTATTTACGCTAAACATCAATTGACTAGAGGTGTATGTATAAACTTGGTTGTTGTTGATGTGAATTAAAATTGTATCCGGAGCTGGATTGGCATCCCAAGTATTGTATTGTAAAAAGAAGCAGCCATCATTAACACAAGCATAATTTGTCTCACTTGGATAAACGTATCCAACCATATTGCTATTCTCATCTGTGATCGTGTAGTAATCAGAAGAGTTGACGTTGACTGAAATTGATTCCAAATAGATCAAATTCAAATTTCCACAGACGTTGGGGTAAACACAATTGGAATTCACCGTAGCATCTGCATTATAATTCATGGCATTCATATCCATACATCCGTAGATTGGATAAATACATGAATTATCGTTCCATGTCGCCTGTGCGTTATAATTAATTGCCCATGCGTCAGTACATCCTGGGATGACCTCAATATTGCAGGCACCAAACATGCTAAAATTGGCTTCTTCTAGCGTGGAGGTTGCATCCAAAGATTGGTTGATTACTTGATTACCCCCAACGGTAATCCAAAAATATCCGTTGTTCCATCCTGTCAGACCTGCATTGTTCGTCATAACCGCGGTGTAACACATATTACTATCCAAGCAAATGTTTGTATTGTAAATGGCCCCATTGTTCAAAATAGGAGAATTGAATATAGAAACACCGTTGCTATCAACTAAACTTAGGTTGATTTGATTCCCGTTAGAGAAAGCACAGATATACAAATGAGCATAGACACCTGCATCACAATAAATGCAAGAGCTATCACTCAGAGTTGCAGTAGCATCATAATTCATAGCAATTGGGTCCGTGCAACCCAAATAGGTACATGATCCATCACTCATTTGAGCAGATGGGTTGTAATTGGAGGCAGATGGATCCATACAACCAACAGGCAAAGAGCTTTGGCATCCCATTGAGGCGACGGCAATTGTAAAGACTAAATCTGAACCCGAAGCAAGAGTCCCTGAGAAAATACTTTGCCCATCTAACGTTACTTGCATCGTCCCGCCATTCCATCCATCACCAAAAGAATCATGCAAGTGCATTGTATAACAACCCGCAGGTAAACATTGCGTAAGAGTGAATGCCTGGTTGTTACCATAAGGGCCTCCACCATTAATCGGAATGTTGGCTTCATTCAATAATGTCCATGACATTTCACTTCCCCATGACCCAGTGGTCAAGTTGAATTGCATAAAATGGAGAGAGTCGCCACAAGGCTGATTTTGTGCCACAACTTGAATACTCAAGCAAGATAAAATGACACTAAGAATGAATAAAACTTTTTTCATAGAATGCTAATGTAATTGTTATAAAAGTTAATCAATACGTTGAATCTGCTTTTTAACAGATTAGTTTTCAACGCATAGACATTCTTCCACTCCCTAAAAGTTGCTTAGCTGAACTATTATATTCATTTGAAGACCCGTACCAAGCAATAAATTGACCTGGTGCAATAGCTCTCTGGGGCTGTTGAAAAAAGAAATAAAATCCATTTTCATTGTGGTGTAATTCCACTTCTTCCAAAGTTTGCCTGTAGCGAATGCGCGCTTTGAAATTATTTTCTAATGGATTGTATGGTTGCAAAAAGTGAATGTGCTCTATCGGAACAAATACAACACTTTGATAAAGGGCGATATGGTTTTCTCCTTCTCCAACATAAACAGTATTGGTTCTGGTGTCTGTATGCAGGATGAAAAGCGGGTCTTTAAAACCTCCAATTTGCAATCCTTTTCGCTGTCCAACGGTATAGTAATGTGCACCTTGATGCTTTCCTATCCAACGACCTTTCATCTCCTGCCATTGAGGCAATTGAGCTATTGCTTCTGCTGTTTCCCAATTCCAATTTTGCATTACACGATTTCCTGCCACACGTGTGTACTCTTCTTGGGAGATGTAAATGACATTACCCTCTTTAGGTGATAATTGTTGCTGAAGAAATACGGGTAGCTTTACTTTGCCAACAAAGCATAAGCCTTGGGAGTCTTTTTTCTGAGCTGTAGGCAGCCCGTAGGTCTCCGCCAATGTCCTTACTTCCGACTTCTTCAAATGACCAATTGGAAATAACGCTTTAGCTAGTTGGTCTTGTGAGATTTGACATAAGAAATAGCTCTGATCTTTATTCTCATCCGCACCTTCAAGGAGTTCATAACATTGCGCCTTCTCATCCCAAGTTTTTTGGCAATAATGTCCTGTGGCAACGAAATCTGCACCCAATTGCTCTGCAGCCTTGAGAAAAACATCAAACTTAATTTCACGATTACAAAGAATATCCGGATTGGGCGTAAAACCATTCTTGTATTCGTCAAACATATACTCGACAATTCTCTTTTTATATTCTCCGCTTAAATCAAGCACTTGAAAGGGGATTCCCAAATGTTCCGCTACTAACATTGCGTCGTTTGAGTCGTCGATCCAAGGGCATTCTTGATTGATCACAACGGACTCGTCGTGCCAATTCCGCATGAATACACCAATCACTTCATAACCTTGGTCCAACAAAAGAGCGGCTGACACACTAGAATCAACACCACCCGATAAACCCACTACAACTCTTTTCTGAGACATTAATACAAAAGTAAAACTTTTTTTTCCGAAGGCGGGCAACCCAAACAAACAAAATCGTCATTACTTTAGTTGAGTGCCTGAATCGAACATTATAAACGAACTGGTGATGGGCTGCATCCATGGTGATTTGCGGTCTCAAGAACTCGTCTACAAAATGTTCTCAGGTCGCATGATGGTAGTTTGTGTACGTTATTTGAAATCGAGGGAAGACGCTGAAGATCTTTTGCAAGAGGGATTCATCAAAGCTTTTCAACAGATACATCAATTCAAGGGCAATGGTGCATTTGAGGGATGGTTGAGAAGAATGTTCGTCAACTTATGCCTGGATACCCTAAGAAAAAATAAAGGTATCCGTTGGGTTTCAACTGATGATCGTGAAATACCAATTGAGCAACAAGATGAAATTGAAGGTGATGAATTGGATATTGATTTTACCCCTGAGCAAGTATTAAGTGCAATGGAAAAATTGACACCTGTTTACAGAACTGTTTTCAATTTGATTGCATTTGAGGAATTTTCGCATCAAGATGTAGCCGACAAACTTGGAATAAATGTAGGCACATCCAAAAGCAATTATTTCAAAGCAAAAAAGAACTTACAACGCATTTTACTCGATACTATTTGAAGAAATGAGCGAAGATAAATTTGAAAAAAAATTAAGAGGAGCATTTAAGGATCACGAATTGACCGTGAGTCCTGGTGTTTGGAATGGTATAGCAGAAGGTGTTGCCACCACGGCCACCACGGCCGCACTTACATCTTCAAAATTATTTAAAACCATTGGAGCAGCTGTTGTGATGGTTGGAATTGGAATTGGTTCTACAGTTTTGTATTTCAATCAGAAAAGTGAATCCAAAGGTGAACCTGAAAATAACATTGAACAAAATCAAGTTATTTCAAATCTTTCTCGGCCAAATAACGAGGGATTATCTGAAAACACTTCCTCTGCGTCTGCCCAGCAAGACCTGATCATTTCGGAAGAAAAACATTTGAATAGCGGTGAAGTCTCTTCAAGAAATCTTGATGCTCATTCGACTAACCTTTCAGATGATGAAATACTTTCGAATGCTCCATTAAATAAAGATCATTCATTCCAATCTGACGTATTTCAACCAGGTGGCACACGGACAAATTGTGTAGGTGCTGAGATTTCATTCAACCCTCCCTCTGCACCTGAGGATGTGAGTTTCCTTTGGAATTTTGGGGATGGTAGTTTCTCCAATGAACGAGATCCAAAACATCGCTATTTGAAGCCGGGAACTTATGTCGTTTCTCTGTCATTATCTGGACATAAAAGCGCTCAAATCAACACCATGAACATGAGTGAGACGATTACCATCCTAACCACGCCAGATGCTGAATTTGATTGGACGTTTGTCAATGGTCCCAATGAAGTGCCTACCATACAAATTGAAAATTTAAGTCAACGCAGCCACCATACAACTTGGAGTTTTGATGACGGATTCCATCTAGAAGGAGACTCTCCTTTGAAGTCATTCTCAGAAGCTGGTAAACATGCCATTCAAGTAACTGCTATTCATGAAAACGGATGTCGCGACACCAAAATCAAATACATCGATGTTAATTCTGATTACAATCTCAATGCACCCACTAGCATATATGTCGGTCAGGAATTTATGCCGCAAGGCTTAGTTGCCTTAAAAGGAAATTTTGTTTTGAGTATTTACGATAATGGGAAGAAAATATTTGAGACCAAATCTCCAAAACGTGCGTGGAGCGGCCTGGACAGCAAAGGACGATCATTGGAAATCAATAAACAATACCCTTGGATTGCAATTGTTCACAACGAAAAAACCGGCGAAGACAAATATTACAGCGGATCCATATTACTTAGACCTTAACCAAAACCTAGATAGAAAGAAAGTGGAGCTTCGGCTCCCTTTTTTTTGTGGTATTTTCCTTTCGAAATGCAACCTTGAACGTTGTATATTTGTCTGTTATAAGTATCGTATTTACTACTAAAGCAATGAATTTAAAACTTACACTTTTGGCTTTGGGATTGGGACCCGTTTTAGCTTTCTCCCAAGTACCCATCTCCAACACACCATTGAATACTTGTTCAGAGATTTTAACCGACGATGGTGGCGGTGGACCCTACACTGGTGGTGACTACACCATGGTGATTTGTCCCGATACTCCAGGAGATGTAATTCAATTGGACTTTTCTGCGTTTGCTCTGCAAACCAACGCCAATGGTAGCAACTCCGATTACTTAGCAATTTATGATGGCAACAGTATTGGAGCAACAACATTGGGCTCTTATACAGGAACGCAACTTCAAGGCTATCAAGTTACCGGAACAGTCAACAACACATCAGGTTGTCTTACTTTACAATTCACCGACAATGGACCAGCCAATACAACTTCGCCAGGTTTCGAGGCTGCCATTAGCTGCACTACTCCATGTGCAAATCCTACTTCGGTTTCGGCAATAGTTGGTGAGGCCATTATAGATCCTGTAGACAATCCGCACATCAATGTTTGTATCGGCGAAACAGTTAACTTCAATGGAACAGCATCGTTTGCAGCACCTGGATTCAATTTGGTCGAATATGAGTGGAATTTTGATGATGGTACCATTGACAATACTTCAGGTCCTAATGCCTCTCACGACTTTACGGTTCCCGGAGAGCATTTGGTCACTTTGATTGTCACAGATAACAATGGATGTCAAAATTTAAACCTTGAGCCTTTAAGTGTATGGGTATCTACTGTCCCTGTATTTACCCAGCTTTCAGAGAATGCTCCTGCGATGACTTGTTTGGGCGATGATTTGCAAATTGAAGGTGCCTTTGAAAGTATACAATGGACTTCCTTGCCACCACAAGTTGTCTCCGGCCAGTCTTATTTGGCTGATGGTGCAGGTTTTTCTTATTCCAATTCGATCACGTATGACTTTTTTGATCCTGCTGCAACCTTAACCAATTGCAATGATTTGTATGGGATTTTTGTTAACATGGAGCACTCTTATTCAGGTGACGTATCCATGACCATTACATGTCCCAACGGTACGGTCGTTGATTTGGTTACTTACCCCAGCGGCGGTGGTGGAACCTATTTAGGAGAAGCCATCGATGATGGAGTTTCTCCAACTGATCCTGGTCTTGGCTACAATTACACTTGGGCGCCCAATACTGCAAATCCGACATGGAACGGCGCGTTCACTGCTGGTGTAGCAGGTGGTAATATTGTGCAAAACGTGGGAAATCCAAGCGCCAATGCCTTGGCCCCTGGAACCTACGCGGCAACGGGAAATTTATGTGACTTAGTGGGTTGTCCATTAAATGGTTCATGGACCATTAGCGTTTTGGATAACTTGGCTGCTGACAATGGTTATATTTTCCAATGGGGATTAAACTTGAATCCTGCATTGTTCCCAGGCATTACCACTTTCACTCCAAGTATTGGTATCGACTCTGACAGTTCATACTGGACTGTTGACCCTGCGCTTTCAAATTTGATTGATGCAACGACCAACAGTGATGTTTTAGAAATCGATCCGCCTGCGGCTGGAACTTATGGTTTCACTTATCACGTAATCAACTCTTTTGGATGTGAAAACGACACAACCATTTTTGTCGAGTTCTATGATCCGATTCCCGTTATCGCGGTTCCAGACGTAATCCAATACGATTGTGCCCCTGTTCAATTGCAGGCTTGGTTTGATGGAATTCCAATTTGTCCCGTATGTTCCGATGGCGTACTCGGGGATAACGATGGCAATGGCACCTATGACAACAATGTGCTGTATACCGATGTACTTTGTCCTCCTGCAGGATCAGGTTATCAAGTTTCAGTTCAAATCTCAGGACAAATTGAAATGGGATTTGATGCGGTAGGAATTTATAATGGCTCTGTAAATTTGGGAACACCTTTGCCCACTACCCTTCCCGCCGGACCCAATAACCTGTTTAACTGGGGCCAAGGTTCCACTTCGGGTCTCCCCTTCCAAATTGCTTCTCCTGTAACAGTAACATCAACTGATCCTTCTGGTTGTTTAACTGTGTACATGGAAAGTGATGGATCTGTTGGTTACAATCTACCTTTTGTTGTAAATATGTTTGATCCAGCTACAGGAACAACACTTTCTTCGCAAGGGCCCGATTACGATTGGGAATGGTCGCCTTCTGCTGATCTTGATGATGCATTCATCATTGACCCTACAGTTAATACAATCAACCAAACTACCACCTTTACTGTAACCGGATATCCTGCAGGACATCCAGGTTGCGCCAGCACTGCTACTGTAACTGTGCAAGTAAATCCTTTGGGTGATCCTGGTATTAGCACGGTTCCACCTGTTTATTGTTACAACGACAATACCTCATACAATGTATTTGACTTGTTGGATGGTAATCCAGTTCAAAACATTGGTGTATGGACTTTGCCTGATGGTACTCAGTTCGGAGATAACGCGGGTGAATTGAGCACTGATTTAACGTTCAGCCCCACTACAAGCACCCCTGGAGTCTACACCCACACGGTGGTTTCCGGTGGTTGTTCGTTATCTGCTACAGTAACCATTCAAGAAAGTACACCCGTAACCATAACAACTACAGGCGATACAGAGATTTGTTGGTACGATTTGATTGATCCAGAAGTTTTAACTACCAATGGGGGCTTATCACCAATTAGCTATGCATGGAGTTTTGAAGGTAACCCTATTGGATTTACCGAGGATATTATAGGATATGATCCCGCAAGTAGCGGTCAATTCTGTGTTGATGTCACGGATGCATGTAATGATGTTGCTTCAAACTGTTTCAATCTTACTGTCCGTCCGAAAGTACCTGTAGAAATATCTGCAACACCACAACAAGCTTGTTGGCCAGATCCAATGGCGCTTGAATTGCAAACTGACCCTACTTTATACGATCTGAATCATTGGGAAATTAGCAATGGTGATGGATATGACAACATGGAAAACATCAATCAAACATTTGACAATCCCGGATCATATCACGTTTCAGTTCTTTTGATCGATGATCTTGGCTGTCAATATGACTCTACTTTCAATAACTACTTAACTTCATTCTCCCCGCCTACTGCAGGATGGATGACCGACGAGGATGAAGTGGATTCGTTTGAACCTACATTCCATTTTAATAATATGAGTGAAGGGAATATCGCAGATAACAATTGGACATTTGACTTAAATGGCAATGAAGAATATTCGATTGAATATGAACCTGTGCATACTTTCCCGTTAGGTGTTGGAGGTGATTACACAGTTCAATTACAAGTTGTGGATGTAAATGGTTGTATTGACGTAGCTACAGGAGAAGTTCATGTAATAGAGCCATTCTTGTTCTACATTCCAACTGGTTTTACACCCAATGGCGACAATATCAATGATGCGATTCAATTTGTATCTAATGACCTAGATGAAAAGAATTTCATTCTAACCATTTTTGATCGTTGGGGTTCTATCGTATTTCAAACAACAGACCCACATGAAGCATGGCAAGGAAATGCCGCTGAAGGTGAATACTATGTGCCCAATGGCGTGTACAATTGGAATGCTACAATCCGATCTAAATCCACAGGAGAAAGAAAGGAAATCGTAGGAACGATTACCATAGCGAGATAAAAAATAGAGATAAAATAAAAAGGGCGACCCAAGGGTCGCCCTTTTTTATTCTGTTCAAATTTTACATTCTTACCGGCATTGAAACACCCAACAAAGACATACTTGAGGCAATACACTGTCCTGTCAACGAAGTCAATTGCAAACGCATTGATTTACGCCTATCGTCTTCTTCTTTAAGAATTCCGCACTGTTGGTAGAACGAATTAAATGTCTTGGTCAATTCATAAGAGAATGATGCAACTATGGATGGATCATATTGAGCTGCTGCTTGTGCAAGCACTTGAGGAAATGAAAAAAGCAATTGAATTAAATTCTTTTCATAGACATTTAAATCCAACCCGTCCACATCCAACTTTTCGAAGTCCCCAGCTTTGCGCAATACAGCTTGTGTACGAACATATCCATATTGAATGAAAGGGCCCGTGTTGCCATTGAAGTCAATACTCTCTTGAGGATTGAACATCATATTCTTTTTAGGATCTACACGCAGCAAGAAATATTTCAGCGCTGCCATTCCAATCACATTATAAACTTCTACTTTTTCTTGGTCACTCAAATCGGCCAACTTACCTTGTTCATCGGCAACAATCCTTGACTCAGCTGCCATGGATTCCATCAAATCATCGGCATCTACGACAGTTCCCTCCCTACTCTTCATTTTACCTTCTGGCAATTCAACCATTCCATAACTTAAATGATAACAAGCTTCTGATTGCGTCCAACCCAGCTTCTTTAAAATTTTAAATAATACTTTGAAATGGTATTCTTGCTCATTACCCACTGTATAAATTTGAGATACCGTATCTGGATAATCTTCAAAACGGATAATTGCCGTACCAATATCTTGGGTAACATACATGGCTGTACCATCTCTGCGTAAAACCGCCTTCTCGTCTAATCCTTCATCCGTTAAATCAATCCATACACTTCCATCATCTTTCCTATAAAAAACCCCCTTCTCCAATCCCTTCAGCACTTCATCACGGCCCTTGAGGTAGGTCTCACTTTCAAAATACAATTGATCAAAATCCACCCCCATTCGTTGGTATGTAGATTCAAACCCTTTGTAAACCCAACCATTCATCATTTTCCACAATGCCACCACCTCAGGATCTCCATTTTCCCACGCCCTGAGCATCTCTTGCGCTGCTTTCATGGAAGGCGCATTTTGTTTGGCATCTTCCTCAGTCGCACCATTTGACATGAGCTCACGAATTTCTTGCTTGTACATCGTGTCAAACTCAACGTAATACTTGCCTACGAGTTTATCCCCTTTCAAACCTGTTGATTCTGGAGTTTCGTTTTTACCAGAATGTTTCCAAGCATACATGCTCTTGCAAATATGAATACCTCGATCATTGATGATTTGCACTTTGGTTACCTGATGACCGTTTGCCTTTAAAATTTGAGCAACAGAATAACCCAAGAAGTTATTTCTCAAATGACCTAGGTGCAATGGTTTGTTGGTATTGGGGGAAGAATACTCAACCATCATCCGAGGTTTAGAATTGGGTACCGCAAAACCCCACTGCGAATGCCCAACCATGGATGAAAAATTTGCTACCCAATACGCATCGCTAAAAACTAAATTCAAGAAACCCTTGACTACATTAAAACCTGTCACATCGTGAACATGCTCTTGGATATATGCACCCAAGCTCATCCCCAACTCCTCAGGTTTAGATTGGGTCAATTTGGTTAATGGAAAAACCACCAAGGTGATGTCGCCTTCAAATTCCTTGCGGGTTGATTGAAATTGCACAGCACTATCTGGGATGTCCACTTGATAAAGACTTTTACCGGCATCTTTCAAGGCCGATTTGATTTGGTCAACGATTGTATTCATAATGATTTCGTGCTGTAAAGGTAATAAAGGCTGTAACTTTGTGGCATGAGTAATTCAAGCAAAGAGTCGATTTTACACACTATTGAAGAGGCCATAGCCGATATCAAAGCTGGGAAAGTGGTAATCGTTGTGGATAATGAGGATCGTGAAAATGAGGGCGACTTTATCACAGCTGCCAAAAATGTCACCCCTGAAGTAATCAACTTCATGTCCAAAGAAGGACGCGGGTTGATCTGTGCGGCTTTAACTCCCGAGCGTTGCAAAGAATTGGACTTGCCCTTGATGGTCACTCACAATACAGACCCCAACAAAACAGCTTTTACAGTTTCCGTAGACTTACTTGGACATGGCTGTACGACAGGAATTAGCGCACATGACCGTTCAAAAACAGTACAAGCACTAATTTCAGCAGATACACAACCGCGTGATTTAGCGCGACCCGGACATATCTTTCCTTTGATTGCAAAGCCTGAAGGGGTACTTAGAAGACCCGGTCACACTGAAGCTACCATAGATTTAGCGAGACTTGCAGGGATGGAACCCGCTGGTGTCTTGGTAGAAATTATGAATGAAGATGGCACCATGGCTCGTCTTCCTCAACTTTTAGAAATTGCACAAAAGCACAACTTAAAAATAATTTCTATTGAGGATTTGATTGCCTACCGCATGCAGTCAGAGCGTCTGGTAATAGAAACTGGCAGAAACATTTTTAATAATCCTTTTGGCTCATTTGTACATATCACCTTCACGCAATCGATAACACAAGAGAAACATTTTGCTTTTGTAATGGGAACTTGGAATGAAAATGAAGAGATTGCGGTCCGTGTTCACAGTGGAAAAACAGATCAAGACTTGTTAGACTGGATACAAAATGGTGAATCATCTAGTCTTGGACAAGGATTAAAAAAAATAAGTTCCCAAGGAAAAGGCGCATTGATTTATATGCATGCCCATTCCGCCTCTGATGAAAAAATACCCATGGACGATAGAGACTATGGAACAGGTGCTCAAATTATTCGTGCATTAGGAATCAGAAAAATGAATTTGATCACCAACCATCCCATCAAACGCACTGCGCTCAGCGGATATGGAATAGAAATTACCAATTATCAGAATTTATAAAATGACCAAACAGCAAATTATTGAAAATTTTGATCCCAATAGTGCGGGATTAAAAGACGCCAACATTTATGGATTACCATTTTCCAATGAAGATTGCGAAATCGTTTTAGTTCCTGTTCCTTGGGAAGTGACCGTAAGCTACGGAAGTGGTGCAGCGGGAGGTCCAGACCATATTTTTGAAGCCAGCTTTCAAGTTGATTTGCATCATCCTCAATTTCCACATTTATGGAAAGACGGAATCGGCATGGATGGAATTCCTGAAGAATTGCAGCAATTGGGTGCTGCCATGCGACCTAAAGCTGAAGCTATCATTGCTTTGCATGAGGAAGGAGTTGTTGTAGAAGAAAACAAAGAAGCTCAGGCATTACTTGCTGAAGTAAATGCCGCTTGTGAGCAAATGAATCAATGGGTTGAAAGTCGCGTTCATCATTGGAAAGCATTGGGTAAAAAAGTCGCCTTAGTAGGGGGAGACCACTCCACTCCTCTGGGATATTACAGAGCCTTGGCCAAGGAACATGCGCATTTTGGTATTCTACATATTGATGCCCACATGGATTTAAGAATTGCCTACGAAGGATTTCAGTACAGCCATGCATCAATCATGTACAATGCACTTCAAATAGAAAATATCAATAAGCTTGTTCAAGTTGGGATTCGGGATTTTTGCGCTCAAGAACAACAAGTTGTTGACGCACAAGGCGAGCGTGTGAAAGTGTTTACTGATTTCACTTTACAATCCAAAAGTTTTGAAGGAGAAAATTGGAAATCTATCTGCGATCAAATCGTTGATTTACTTCCTGAAAAAATTGTCATCAGCTTTGACATTGACGGTCTTGATCCTACCCTATGTCCAAATACGGGAACTCCAGTTCCAGGGGGATTGAGCTATGCACAAGCATTATATATAATGAATCGCGCAGCTGAAACCAAACAATTGATTGGGTTTGATCTCGTCGAAGTTGCCCCGGGCGATGACGACTGGAACGGAAACGTAGGAGCAAGACTGCTCTTTCATATGTGTGGATTATTAAATTCATCTAAATAAAAAAGAGGGCCAAGGCCCTCTTTCTTTTTATAATCTACTAACTTAACCTCTATGCGACAGCCTGAGAAACAACCTTGAATTTATCATTGAAACTTTCCCAATTGAATAAGAAATTAGACATAATTTCATCCATTTTCTTTAAGAACAAAGGATTGGGAGTCTGCATCATCTTGAAATAATCCTGTTGGTACTCATTCAAGTTGTACTTATGAAACACGCCCTTTGACATGGCATACAAAGTATTTTTAGATGGCGCATTTACACGAGACATCATTTCTTTGTATTCATTAACAACAGCATTAAACTGACCTTCTGATAGGTCAAATACCGGGGCTAGCTTCTTGACAGCTTCAGTAATAATCTCTTGATCTTGTCCGTTGGTGAAGAATCTTGGCAATACACTAAAATTACCCGCAATTACAATCATCAAAAATTTACCGCTATCAGATTTGCTGATTGGCGGAGTTGTAACAAACTCTGGACAATAAGCGATATACTCGGCTATGCTCTCAAATCCTTCATCCACACTGTTCAATATCGCATTCACCAAGTGATGGGCAACACGCTCTGTGTTTAATTTTTTCTTTCCAAAAAGTTGTAACATCGGCTTTACTTTTTTGTTACCATTAGGTTTTCTCAAAAATAGACATGTGTTAAAGGGATATATCAAATCCCCAATAGCGACATTTCAACAGAGTTATTCACCGAGTTATTGAAAACCATTGGTTCATTATTGTTACTTTTGCAGAAGAAAATAAAGAAGATGGATACAAGAATTATTAAGATTATAGTGGCGGCTCTTTCACTTGCATACACGGTTATGACATTTATCGATGGCCGTTGGGGAATGGGGATTTTCATGACATTGGTAACCGCTGTGTTGGTGTTGGTTTGTTTTAGAAGCACGAGATTAATTGTTGTTTTTTATTACATCCAACGTCAAAATTTAGAAAAAGCCAAATCTTGGTTAAGCAAAATCAATCCCAATAAACTATGGAATAATCAAAAGGGATATTACCATTTTCTTTTAGCCACGACAGACATGCAAAACCAGAGCATGGCTCAAAGTGAAAAACATTTAAGAAGTGCCTTGCAATATGGTTTGCGCATGGATCATGACAAAGCCGCCGTGTATTTAAATCTTTCCGTTTTGGCAGCCAACAAGAGAAAGAAACGTGAGGCGATGATGCATTTGGCAGAGGCCAAGAAATTCGATACCAAAGGTTATTTGAAAAAGGATATCAAAGAAGTTCAGAAAATGCTGAACAGCATTTAATTCTTTTTCGAATCAAAATAAATTTTATGCACGGCACAGCCCGTGCATTTTTTTTTGCTCTGCTGAAAATGTTGGTATTGTGACACAATCAAATAAGACAAGGCCCCAACAATTGCTAACCCGGTTAATGCATCTTGTATCATGACAAACATATAAAAGTTAACCAAGCTCCTAAATAAGCTAATGCGGCCATATAAATCACTTGTACAATAGGCCATTTCCATGAAGAAGTCTCACGTTGCACTACAGCAAACGTTGCTAAGCATTGCATCGCAAAAACATAAAACACCATCAAAGACATGCCCGTAGCGAGACTAAATGTTGGCTTGCCTGTTGTTGAATTCACATCGCGTTTCATTTTATCCAACAAACGGGTATTGTCTTCAAAGTCATCTCCGACACTGTAGATTGTCGCCATTGATCCAACAAAAACTTCACGCGCTGCGAAAGAAGTAATAATGGATATTCCTATTTTCCAATCAAATCCCAAAGGTTGAATCACAGGCTCGATTCCTTTTCCTAAAATTCCTATGTATGAATTCTCCAACGCCACTGCGTTCACCTCTGCCTGATACATTTGCATAGTGCTATCCGTTGAAACGGTTGGCAAAGTAATCGCTGCAATGGCACGCTCCCGTCTATCAGAAGGACCATAGCTTGCCAGAGCCCACAAAATCACACTTAGCGCTACAATCACTTTTCCTGCATCCCACACAAAAACCCGCACCTTTTCCCATACAGTCAAAGCTACCTGCCTCATCATAGGCGGCTTTAGCGTGGGTATCTCCATAACCATAAACCCTTGCTCTTTGGTCTTCAGTATCCACTTGAAAACAACGGACATGAATAAGGCCGCAAATAACCCCAAGGCATACATCGCAAACAATACCAAACCCTTTAGATCCAGCCATCCTCCTACTAACTGATCAGGCACCACGAGAGAAATCAATAAAGTATACACGGGAATCCTTGCGCTACAGCTCATCAGAGGCGCAACCAAAATGGTAATTAATCTATCCCTTCCGTTGGATATGGTTCTTGCTGACATGATACCCGGAATCGCGCAAGCAACACTTGACATGAGAGGGACTACCGATTTGCCATTTAAACCAAAAGGTCTGACTAATTTGTCCATGATAAACACCACACGGGACATATATCCCGTCTCTTCCAAAATAGACAGAAAGAAAAACAACAAAGCAATCTGAGGGACAAAGGTCACTACCCCTCCAATTCCCGGAATCACACCCTCTGAAATGAGATTGGTAAAAGTTCCAGATGGCAACTGCTCTTTCGCCCACTGACTCAGTTGCACAAAAGATCCATCAATTGCATCCATTGGCAATGAAGCAAAACGAAAGATGAATTGAAAAATAATAAAAAGAACTCCTGCAAAAATCGCGTAGCCCCAGATAGGATGAACAAGAATCGTATCCCACCTCGAAATACCACTTCGAGGTATCTCCTTATTCAACTTGGATTTTAAAGGAAAGTTTTCCTTAATCCAACGGTACCGTTTTTTGGTATTTTCAATTTGATGTTCTGGAGAATCTTGCATTGCCTGCAAATCGCCTTCCACGATATGAGACCGCAATTCAACGGCATCCTGAAACTGCAAAATCGCAGATTTCAATTCCTCTATTCCCTGCCCTGTTCTTCCATTTACTTTGACCAACGGAATTAATCGATCTTTCCAAATAGGGTGATTATCCATTTCCCATTTGGGCTCCATGTCCACCATGGTTTGGACTAGGATCATGGGAATTTTCAAATCATACAATTGTGTGAAAAGCAAAAGATTTCGCTCCCACTGTGTCTGATCTGCTACAAAAACAACCAAGTCAGGGAAGTCTGAGTCCGTTGCATCAAGCAACAAATCGCGAACAACGCGTTCCTCTTCTGATCTTGGAAAGATAGAATACGTTCCGGGTAAATCAATTACCTCGATATTTCTTTGATTCAATTTGAGAAGACCTGATTTGCGGTCAACCGTCACACCGGGAAAATTCCCCACTTTTTGATGAAGTCCTGTGAGCCAGTTGAAAACAGTAGACTTCCCCGTATTGGGATTACCAACGATGGCAATTTTAGATATTTCCTTATTCATGACTCCAGTGTAATCCATTCCGCTTCATCCAAGCGCAAAGATACAACAGTACCGCCCACAGAAACAGCCAAAGGATCACCTAAAGGTGCCTTAAAAATTACAGAAACTTCATTGCCTTGATACAAACCCAAATCCGCCATCTTGGCCGCCAAAAAACCTGACGTTACCTCTTTGATGATTTTGGGTTGACCCAATGCGATTTCAGACAATTTCACTTCCATGATAACACAAAAGTCGTCGGTAAACTTACATCTCACAATACCACAAAAATGGTATTATTTCTGTCTGAAATAAAGTCGAATCGGTACTCCGGTGAAGTTGAAATGCTCTCTAATCTTATTCTCTAAAAAGCGCTGATATGGCAACTTTACATTTTGCGGAGTATTACAGAAAAAGGCAATAGCCGGTGATTTAGTAGGCAATTGAGTTACGAACTTGATCTTTACTTCCTTGCCCTTGTAAATGGGTGGTGGATATGCTTGAATCAAAGGAAGCATAATGTCATTTAATTTAGAAGTTGAGATTCGTTGGAATCGATTATCAAAAACTTCCAATGCCATTTCTAAAGCTTTAAGCAACCTTTGCTTGGTTACGTTTGAAGTGAAGAATATCGGGACATCGGTGAATGGAGAAAGGCGCTTCTTGATTTCCTCCGTCATCTGCTGAACGCTCTTGTGGTCTTTTTCTACCAAGTCCCATTTGTTCACCAAAATAACTACGCCCTTGTTTGCCTCATCAATTTCATGAAAGATTGCTAAATCTTGGATAGTAATTCCCTCTTGTGCATCTATCAATAACATGCAAACATCAGCGCTTCGAATGGCCTTAAGCGTGCGGATAGAAGAATAATATTCAATATCACCTTCCATTTGCTTTCTCTTTCTAAGACCCGCCGTATCCACTAGGAACATTTCTTTTCCAAACGCATTGAAATAAGTATCAACTGCATCACGAGTGGTGCCTGCCACATCCGAAACGATGGAGCGATTTTGTCCCATCAACGTATTGATAAAAGTTGACTTCCCCACATTGGGGCGACCCACAATGGCAATTCGAGGTAATGAAGATTCTTCTTTTTCCTCAACAACCGGCATCACTTCATACAAATCATCCAATAACTCACCTGTTCCATACCCGTTGTTTGCGCTCAAAGAATATAACTTCTCGGTCATTCCCAAAGACCAAAACTCGTGGGTCAAAATTTCCTTATCACTGGTATCCACTTTATTACAAACCACAAAAATGGGTTTATCAATTCTGCGCAACATATCACCTACGGCCTCATCCCATTCAGATAATCCATCGCGAACGTCCACCATAAAAAATACCGCATCGGCCTCTTCAACAGCCATGCGAACTTGGTTATTGATGTCCTTTTCAAACTCGTCGGTTGAATCGGACACCATTCCACCTGTATCAATAATAATAAATTCTTTTCCTCTCCAAGAGGCTGTTCCGTATTTGCGATCACGCGTAACCCCTGATGTAGGGTCAACGATAGCCTCTTGGGTTTCAGTCAATCGATTGAATAAAGTTGACTTTCCAACATTGGGTCGTCCGATAATGGCTACTGTATAACTCATGGCGCAAAGATAGGGCTTACAAAACGTATATTTGCCGTAAGAATTAAAAGGACTTCCATGGATAAGAAAATAATTTTCTCAATGGTTGGCGTAAACAAGCATACGCCAACAGGAAAACACATCATCAAAGACATTTATTTGAGCTTCTATTACGGAGCCAAAATTGGTATCATTGGTTTAAATGGTGCGGGTAAGTCAACCGTCATGAAAATCATAGCTGGACTGGATAAGAGCTATCAAGGAGATGTTGTTTGGTCACCCGGATATTCAGTGGGATACTTGCCTCAGGAGCCTCAACTTGACGACAACAAAACGGTCCGAGAAATTGTCGAGGAAGGTGTGAAGCCTATCACCGATGCGTTGAAAGAATATGAAGAAATAAATGCGCAATTCATGGATGAGGCGGTTTTGAATGACCCTGATAAAATGGACGCGCTCATGAATCGTCAGGCGACGGTTCAGGATAAAATTGAAGCATTGGGCGGCTGGGACCTCGATACCAAGCTCGCCATTGCCATGGACGCTTTGCGCTGTCCTCCTGAAGATGCAAAAATCGAAAAACTTTCTGGAGGTGAAAGAAGACGCGTTGCATTATGTAGACTTTTGTTACAACAGCCAGATGTTTTGTTGCTCGATGAGCCCACCAACCACTTGGACGCGGAATCCGTTTTGTGGTTAGAACAACATTTGCAACAATATCCAGGTACTGTATTGGCTGTAACCCACGACCGTTACTTCTTGGATAACGTGGCTGGATGGATATTGGAGTTGGATCGTGGCGAAGGTATTCCATGGGAAGGAAATTACACAGGATGGTTAGATCAGAAAACCAAACGCTTGGCCCAAGAAGAAAAGCAAGAAAGCAAACGCAGAAAAATTTTAGAGCGTGAGTTGGAATGGGTGCGCATGAATCCCAAAGGACGACATGCCAAGAACAAGGCGCGTTTGCAGAACTACGATAAAATGATGTCAGCAGGCGAAAGTGAGAAGGAAGTTAATCTTGAAATTCCAATCCCCAATGGACCACGATTGGGTAATGAGGTAATTGAATTCACCGGAGTATCTAAAGCATTTGAAGATAAAATCCTGATTGAGAATCTATCTTTCAAATTACCACCTGCTGGAATTGTGGGCATCATTGGTCCTAATGGTGCAGGTAAAACCACTTTGTTCAGAATGATCATGAACGAAGAACAAGCTGACGCAGGTACCATTAAAATTGGCGATACCGTTCAGATTGGGTATGTCGATCAAAGACACAAAGAAATTGACCCTGAAAAATCTGTTTACGAAGTTATCTCAGGTGGCAACGAAGTAATCCAGATTGGCGGCTCAACAATCAACTCCAGAGCGTATTGCAGTAAATTCAATTTTGCAGGTTCAGATCAACAAAAGAAATGCGGTATCCTTTCTGGTGGAGAAAGAAACCGACTTCATTTGGCCATGACCTTGAAAACGGAAGCCAACGTTCTCTTACTCGATGAGCCGACCAATGATATTGACGTCAATACCCTTCGCGCATTAGAAGAAGGAATTGAGAGTTTTGCAGGATGTGCAGTTGTTATTTCCCATGACCGATGGTTCTTGGATAGAATTTGTACACACATCTTAGCCTTTGAAGGTGACTCTGAAGTTTATTTCTTTGAAGGAACTTTTTCAGAGTACGAAGAGAATAAGAAAATGAGAAAAGGAGATACGGGGCCAACTCGAATCAAATACAAAAAATTGGTTCGATAAGATGTTGTACAAGAAGATAATTAAACCTTTGTTTTTCCAATGGAATCCGGAAGATGCACATTACAAAGCCATGTCCTTGTGGACCATGGCAACGCGTATCCCAGGGGTGAAAGCCTATTATACGGCGAAATCAAAAAAGCATCAACAACCCGTCACTGTTGCTGGAATAACATTCCCTAACCGTGTTGGCTTGGCTGCCGGTTTTGATAAAAATGGAAAATGGATAGACGAACTGGCATTGCTTGGCTTTGGCCATATCGAAGTGGGCACCATCACACCCAAATCACAACCCGGCAACGACAAACCGCGTTTATTTCGATTGCCACAGGATGAAGCACTAATCAATAGAATGGGTTTCAACAATGATGGCGTTGCGACATTGGTAAAACAGCTCAAAGCCCGCAAATCAGACGTTGTCGTTGGAGGCAATATTGGAAAGAACAAATGGACCGAAAATGAAGATGCGTTCAAAGATTATTTGATATGCTTTGAAGCGCTTCATGACTGCGTGGACTATTTTGTAGTTAATGTCAGTTCACCCAACACCCCCAATTTGCGGGCATTGCAGGAGAAAGGTCCATTGCTTCAAATTTTATCCTCATTGCAAAATCATGTATTGCAGCAGAATAACGCAAAACCCATCTTCTTAAAAATTGCACCCGATCTTACCAACGAATCTTTGGCCGATGTCATCGATGTTGTTTCACAAAGCCAAGTAGCTGGAATTATTGCCTGCAATACAACCATTGACAGAAGTACATTGTCAACATCTACAGAAGAAGTTGAGGCAATTGGTGCAGGTGGCCTAAGCGGAAAGCCGGCTCAAAAAAGAGCATTGGAAGTAATTTCGATTATCCGAAAAAGCAACCCAAGTTTGGCTATCATAGGTGTCGGCGGTATATTCAATGGACACGATGCTCAATTGGCTCTAGAGGCTGGTGCGGATTTGGTTCAAGTTTATACAGGATTCATATATGAAGGTCCATCTATTGCATTTCAAATAACCGAGCATCTTCAAAAATTTAAAAAATAGTTAAGCTAGAGAATTCAACAAACCCATTCAATAAATTAGAGTCAATGAAAAAACTATTTGCCCTATTGTTTCTTTGCTTGGGAATCGCCGGTGCGTTTGCCCAAAATAAAAATACGTCCAGTCCTAAACCCAAGGTCAAGCACAAGATTTATGGCACCATAGAAGGCCTCAAAGACACGACGATTTATTTGGCCAATTACTATGGAAAACAGTTGTACTATAACGATACCGCTCGTGTCGATAGCAAAGGACGATTTGAATTCAAAGGCAAGCCTTATGAGGAGTGTGGCAAGTATGCATTGGTAATGCCAGGACCCCGCTATTTTGAATTCATGGCTGTTGAAGAGGATATAGAATTTGCCTGCACAGCCGATGCGGATCCTACCAAGATTGTTGTTGTGAAGTCAGAAACGAATAAAAAGTTTTTTGAATTCATCAAAGTCATCAATCAAAAACTGAAAGTTCGCACCCCACTCGATCAATGTTTAGCAGATAGTTTAAAAAGCGAAGAAGAAAAAAAATCTTGCCGCACTGAACTGGAAAAACTAAATGAAGAGGTAACCGCCTATCAGTGGGAATTGATCAATTCCGACCCCAACAATTTATTCTGTAAATATTTGAAAATGGCCATTGATGTAAAACCCATTGATGCTCCAGATACTTTAGCCAGCGACAAAAAGCAATTGTGGCAATACTTGTATTTTAGAAAACACTATTGGGACAATACAGATTTGACTGATCCTAGAATGGTTCGCGATCAGCAGTTTCATCGCATTTTGGAAACATACTTAACCAAAGTATTGCCTCAAATTCCAGACACCATGATCACCGAGGTCAATGCGTTAATCAAGCGAGTAGAAAACAATCCTGATCTTTTCAAATACGTGACGCATCAAGCTACTTACCTGTCTGAAACTTCCAAGGTCATGTGTATGGACAAGTTGTTTGTGAATTTGGTTGACACTTATTACACCTCTGGTCGCGCGACATGGAGTAGCGAGAAAAGTTTGAAAGACATGAAAGATGCTGCGGACAAAAAGAGAAATTGTCTCTGCGGCTCTATTGCACCAGACATCATTTTGCCCGACACATCTGAAACCAAATGGATATCGATGCACAAGAACCGAGGTAAATACACCTTACTGGTCATTTGGGAAAGTACTTGTGGCCATTGTAAAAAAGAGATTCCATTGATCTTGGATGTTTACCACAAATGGAAAGACAAAGGCTTTGTGGTATATGCGGTTGGAAATGAATTGGAAAATGAAGGTTGGGTGAAATTTGTGAAAGAGAAAAACTTGGATTGGATCAACGTCAGTGACACCAAGGAAATCATGACCAATGAGATGGCCTCCAAATTGATAATGGAAGGAAAAACTTCATTATTAAGTTTAAACTACAGGACAACTTGGGATGTTACATCAACGCCCAAGGTTTACCTCATGGATCAAGACATGAAAATCATCGCCAAAAGTATTGGCGCAGAGCAGATAGATAAGTTTTTGGAACATTTGATAGATGGAAAAGAACTGAATACTGAGGGGATTAAGAGCACAGATTATGAAGACGAAGGAGGACATCAAGCCGCCCCAGTTAAAAAGAATATGAAGAAAAATGGAAAATAAATTTTCCGAGGAGATCTTAAAAAAAGGAATGGGCGTCAGAGACGCCCTTCTTTTTGGACAAATCGCGGCTGCAGATCCGGCATATTTTGAAGACGTATTTCAATATTGTATTCAAGTTGAGGACAAGACCGCAGACAAAGCCGCCTGGATCATATACAAAGCTGCATTGGAATGTGAGTGCGCATTTATTCAACACTACCAAGATCCGTTGATGATGGCGCTCATTCATCGCCCCTTGAGTGCAGCCGTAAAAAGAGAATTACTTAAAGTGTTATTACAACTCAAACCTGAAGAGCATGAGCACTTTGGCCTTTTGTTCGATCGAGCCAAGGAATGGATGTTTGAGGTTGGTGTTGAGGCAGCCGTGAGATATGCGGCATTAAATGTCATAGAATTGGGTGGCCGTAAGTTTCCAGAGATGATTCCGGAATGTTGGGAGATTATTCAAGAGGCCAAAGAATTGGTAGAAGGGCCTTGGAGAAGACGTTGTAAAAGAGTACAAGAGGATTTAAATCGCCGTTATTTAAAATGGAGCAATAAAAAAGGGTAGCTTTCACTACCCTTTTTTTATTCTTGTAATTAGGATTAATATTTACCCAAATCCTTTCCGAAACGTTTACGATCATTTTCATTCAAGTAAACTTTTCTTAAGCGAATAGATTTTGGCGTAACTTCTACATACTCATCTGGTCCGATATATTCCAACGCTTCTTCCAAAGTAAACTTGATAGGAGGAGCCATTACAGTTTTAGCATCCGTACCTGAGGCACGCATGTTGGTCAACTGTTTTGTTTTTGTCACGTTAACAACCAAATCGTTATCACGTGAATGCTCTCCGATAACCTGACCTTCGTATACTTCTTCCATTGCTTCAACAAAGAATTTACCTCTGTCCTGCAAGTTACTGATACTATATGCCACAGCATTTCCTGTCTCCATACAAATCAAAGAACCGTTCAAACGACCTGGAATTTCATCCTTCATCGGTTGGTATTCTTTGAAACGGTGATTCATGATTGCTTCACCTTGAGTTGCAGTCAACAAATAGCTTCTCAAACCAATGATTCCGCGAGAAGGGATTTCAAATTCGATCACTGTTCTATCGCCTTTGGGTTCCATGTTTTTCATTTCACCCTTACGTTTAGACACAGACTCGATTGCTGTACCCGCCATATCTGATGGCAAGTCGATGGTTAACTCTTCCACTGGTTCCATTTTCACGCCATCTACTGTTTTTAAGATTACGCGAGGCTGACCAATTTGCAATTCATATCCTTCACGACGCATGGTTTCAATCAATACAGACAAGTGAAGTACACCACGACCGAATACGTTGAAACGATCCGCTTTGTCTGTGTCCTGAACACGCAATGCCAAGTTCTTTTCTAACTCTTTTTCCAAACGTTCCTTGATGTGACGGCTCGTTACAAACTTACCTTCTTTACCAAAGAATGGGGAATCGTTGATGGTAAACAACATACTCATTGTTGGCTCATCAACAGAGATACTTGGCAATGCCTCTGGATTTTCGAAATCTGTGAAAGTATCACCAATCTCAAAATTCTCAATTCCATTGATCGCACAGATATCACCTGACACAACTGAATCTACTTTGCGCTTTCCTAGACCTTCAAATACATACAACTCTTTGATACGACCTTTGGTGATAGCGCCATCTCTTTTTACCAAAGAGACATTCATCCCCGCCTTCAGCTCACCGCGGTGTAATTTCCCGATGGCCATACGACCCGTGTATGTTGAGTAATCCAAGGAAGTAACCAACATTTGCGGAATACCTTCGCGGCTGATTGGTGCTGGAATTTTCTCGATAACCATATCCAACAAAGGTTCGATCGTACCCGTTGGTGTTTTCCAATCCAATCCCATCCAGTTATTTTTGGCGGAACCATAAACTACTGGGAAATCCAATTGATCTTCGTTTGCACCCAAGTTGAACATCAAGTCAAATACTTGCTCGTGTACTTCTTCTGGTGTACAGTTTTCTTTGTCAACTTTATTGATCACTACGATTGGCTTCAACCCCATTTGTAGGGCTTTTTGCAATACAAAACGAGTTTGAGGCATTGCACCTTCAAAGGCGTCTACCAAAAGCAACGCACCTTCCGCCATGTTCAATACACGTTCAACCTCACCACCGAAGTCACTGTGACCAGGCGTATCAATGATGTTAATCTTGTATCCTTTGTACGGGATAGAAACGTTTTTGGCCAAAATAGTAATACCACGCTCGCGCTCGATATCGTTGTTATCCAAAACCAATTCTTCTGATGTTTCGTGCTCTTTAAAAAGCTTTCCAGCCAATAGCATTTTGTCCACCA
>JACCDJ010547536.1_pt1 | contig 72799 bp, 66 predicted proteins | sample 7444481 | NCBI WGS metagenome assembly JACCDJ01 (sample SAMN15323435, study PRJNA562643) | freshwater metagenome | isolation source: river surface water | place: USA:Blue River Watershed | collected 2017-08-15
CCCGCACACCATCGGTCCCAAAGTATTTGCGCGTCATGGCGCTATTTTAGTGGGACCGAATCGACAATGCTTCCCAGACCCGCAAGGCGTCCACGGTCTGGCGAACATCGTGCACCCGCAGAATCTGAGCGCCCTGTGCGGCGGCCCACAACGCCGCCGCCACGCTGCCCGCCACACGATCCCTGGGGTCGGCATGGCCCGTGATCGTACCGATCATGCTTTTTCGGGAAACACCCACCAACAGAATCTTCTTGGGAGCGAGGGATTGAATCTCAGAGAGCAGCAATAGGTTGTGATCAAAGGTCTTACCAAATCCAATACCCGGATCTAAGGCGATGCGCGCCGGATTCATTCCTCGCGCCACCAAGGCCTCTTCCTGCATCAATAAAAATCCGTAGACCTGGGCAATAACATCCTGATACTGCGGATCACGTTGCATGGTCTGAGGTTCGCCCAACATATGCATCACGCACAGGCCACAGGACGAGGCCACCGCCACCTCGAATGACTCCGGGTCACGAAACCCGTTGACATCGTTAATGATGTCAACGCCAACGCCGATGGCCGCGCGCATGACCTCGGGGCGACGGGTATCGATTGAGACCGGCACACCAATGTTGCACACGCCTTCTAAGACCGGCATCACTCGGTCGAGCTCCTCTTGGACACTGAGCGCGACGGCCCCGGGTCGCGTGGACTCGCCGCCCACATCCAGAATGTCTGCGCCGGCCTCCACGAGCGCCCGGGCATGGGCAATCGCCTTCTGCGAATCCAGACGCCCGTCGGGGCCCGCCAACTGGCCTCCATCAGAAAAAGAGTCCGGGGTAACGTTGATGACTCCCATCACCCGCGGGCGATTCAGCACCACGGTGTAGCGCCCGCAAATAAAAACCGGCGGGGGGTCCGCCGGTTTCAAGGGTGCACGGGTCATGGACCGATCACGCTGCGGCGGGCGCCGCAGGTGCCACCCCGGTGGGACCGGGGCCGCCCGAACTTGGTGTGCCGGAGCCCGTCTGCTTGGGTGGGCGCGGCGGACGGCCCTCCACGATGTCGTTGATCTGATCGGCATCAATGGTTTCCCACTCCAAGAGCGCGGTGGCCATGGCGTGCATTTTGTCTTTGTTGTCTTCGATGATCTTACGGGCCACCGCATACTGCTCATCGATAATGCGACGAATTTCTTTATCCACCTTTTGCATGGTGGATTCCGATACATGGGTGGTCTTGGTGATGGAACGGCCCAGGAACACTTCCCCTTCGTTTTCCGCGTAAACCATCGGGCCGAGTTCATCACTCATGCCGTAGCGCGTGACCATGTCGCGGGCCAAGGCCGTGGCACGCTCAAAGTCATTGGACGCCCCGGTGGTCATTTGATCCATGAACACTTCTTCAGCGATACGGCCCCCAAAGAGCACCGAGATGGTATTGAGCATGCGGTCTTTGTCCATGCTGTAGCGATCGCCTTCGGGCAGCTGCATGGTCACGCCTAAGGCACGCCCACGGGGAATGATCGTGACCTTGTGAACCGGGTCGGTCTTGGGCAGCATGCGCGCCACCAGGGCGTGACCGGACTCGTGATAGGCCGTGTTCTTACGCTCCTCTTCGGGCATCACAATGGACTTGCGCTCCGCCCCCATCATGATTTTGTCTTTGGCTTTTTCGAAGTCCATCATTTCGACCACGCGCCCGTTTCGGCGTGCCGCAAAGAGTGCCGCCTCGTTGACCAGATTGGCCAGGTCCGCACCGGAGAATCCCGGCGTGCCGCGGGCGAGAATATCGGCGCGCACATCGGTGGCAATCGGCACCTTGCGCATGTGGACGTTCAGGATCTGCTCACGGCCACGCACGTCGGGCAATGAGACCACGACCTGACGGTCAAATCGGCCCGGGCGCAACAAGGCGGGGTCGAGCACGTCGGGACGGTTCGTCGCGGCAATCACGATGATGCCCTGGCCGGTTTCAAAACCATCCATCTCCACCAGCATCTGGTTCAACGTCTGCTCGCGCTCATCATTGCCACCGCCCAGACCGGCACCGCGCTGACGGCCGACCGCATCAATCTCATCGATGAAGATGATGCAAGGCGCATGCTTTTTCGCCTGCTCAAACATATCGCGCACGCGCGCCGCGCCCACACCGACGAACATCTCCACGAAGTCCGAGCCGGAGATGGAGAAAAACGGCACTTTGGCCTCGCCAGCAATCGCCTTGGCCAACAGGGTCTTACCGGTTCCCGGCTGACCGACCATCAGCACACCGCGCGGGATGCGGCCACCCAGCTTTTGAAACTTCGACGGGTCGCGCAGGAATTCCACCAGCTCCACCACGTCTTCTTTGGCCTCATCGCAACCGGCCACATCGGCAAAGGTCACCGCATTGGTGTTCTCATCCAACATGCGGGCACGGGACTTGCCGAAAGAGAAGGCGCCGCCCTTGCCACCGCCTTGCATCTGGCGCATGAAAAACACCCAGACCGCAATCAGCAGCAACATGGGAAACCAGGACACGAAGATGCTCATCAGCAGGGACGGCTCTTCTTCGGCCTTGGCCGATACACGAACGCCGTATTTCATCAGGTCGGAGACCATCCACAGATCCTGTGGCGTATTGACCGAGATCTGGCGCTCATCCGAGGTGATGGCGCGCACCGTGCGGCCTTCCACTTGAGCGGACTTAATCCGACCCTGACGGGCGTCTTCCATAAACTGGGAATACGGCACTTCCGGACCGCGGGCCTGACGGTTATCAAACTGTCGAAATACCGTGAACAGAACCAAGGCAATCACCATCCAGATGGCTGCTTTGGGGATCATGTTGTTCAAGGCGCAACTCCTTAAAAAAAGCACATCAACACAACGGCGGGAATATCCCGGATAGTGACTTGGATTCTATGCCCCGCGATTGGTTTCCTCAATTGGATTTTCAAACCGGGCCATCGGAAAGTGGCGTCGGCAAGCCGTTTTTCAAGGCCGGGGTGTGTAAAACCCTGGGATTCCCGCTCCGGTCATCGCCCCACTCGCCGATCCGTGGCCAGAATCCCTTATCGGATAACAGGCTTTAGGCAGGCGCTAAACCGGTTTTAAACGACGGCCGAGCAAAAATGTCTCGGCCGATTGGGCCCGAGACGCGGGTGGTTTACGGCTGGCCACGGTCACAAAATGCCGCTTGAACAACTCCACCAACTGGCTGTAGCCACTGCCTTGGAAGGCTTTGACCAACAAGGCCCCTTCCGGCTTTAAGTGCGCCAGCGCAAATTCCAGGGCCAGTTCACAGACGTGGGTCATGCGGGCGCTGTCGGCCGACTCCACCCCCGAGAGATTCGGCGCCATGTCCGAAAGCACCAGGTCCACCTTTTCACCGCCCAGGCGATCCGACAGGATCTTGGCCACGGAGTCCTCGCGAAAATCGCCTTCGATGAAATCCACGTCGGCGATCGGTTCCATCGGCAGGATGTCCAGCGCCAGAATCCGCCCGTGCACCCGCTTGGACGACTCCCCGGCGCGTTTGACCGAAAGGATCTCGCGCACGACCTGTGACCAGCTGCCCGGGGTGCTGCCCAGATCCACCACGGTCATGCCCGGTTTGATCAGTTTGTCTTTTTCATCAATGCCGAGCAGCTTGAAGGCCGCCCGTGACCGGTACCCCTTGGCCTGTGCCTGACGCACATAGGGGTCCGTGAGATGCATGTGCATCCACTGGGGATTGAATTTGTTTTTGGCCAATCAGGCGTAGCGCACGTCCAGGATTTCCACCTGTCGGGCACCCCCCGGGGCATGCACCGTGGCGACATCGCCCACCGACTTGCCGATCAGGGCACGGGCAATTGGACTGGAGATGGAAATCTTGTTTTCTTTTAGGTCCGCTTCATCGTCGCCCACGATCTGATAAAGGTGCTTGGCATCGGACTCGATGTCGACGAGTTCCACCGTGGTGCCAAAGACCACCCGGCCATCCTGTTCGATTTCCTTGGGGTCGATCACCTGGGCATGGGCCAGTTTGGCCTCGAGCTCGGAAATGCGGCCCTCGATAAATCCCTGGCGCTCTTTGGCCGCATCGTACTCGGCATTCTCGGACAGATCCCCCTGCGCACGGGCCTCGGCAATCGCCTGGATCACGGCAGGTCGTTCCACATGTTTTAAACGGGTGAGCTCTTCTTTTAAAAGCTCTGCACCGCGAACGGTCAACGGGGTAGTGCTCATACAGTGGCGTTCACTTTCTTATGCATGGTCTGCACATCAATCACGGTCAGCGTGGCATCCGCCAGATGCCGAATGCCCTCGACGGCGGCACGGGCGCCGGCAATCGTGGTGTACGTGGTGACCCGCGAGGCCAAGGCCGTCGTGCGAATGGAGCGCGAATCCGTGATGGCCGTGCGCTTTTCTTCCACCGTGTTAATGACCAACTGTACATCACCGTTTTTGATCATGTCCACCACATGCGGGCGGCCCTCGGTGACCTTGTTCACCGTAGCGCAGGCAATGCCGGCCTGCTGAATGGCCGCGGCCGTGCCGCGGGTGGCGAGCACTTTAAACCCAAGATCGACCAACAGGCGTGCAATGCCCACCATGGCGGGTTTATCGCTATTTTTCACACTGATGAAGGCGCATCCCGAGGTGGGCAGCTTCACGCCGGCGCCGAGCTGGGACTTCACAAACGCCTCGGCAAACGTGTCGCCCACGCCCATGACTTCGCCGGTGGATTTCATCTCGGGGCCAAGGATGGTGTCCACGCCCGGAAACTTCACAAACGGGAAGACCGCCTCTTTGACCGAGTAGTACGGCGGATTGATTTCGGCGCCGATGCCTTGATCGTCCAGCGAACGCCCGAGCATGGCCCGTGCCGCCACCTTGGCCAGCGGAATACCCGTGGCCTTGGATACATAGGGAACCGTGCGGGAGGCGCGCGGATTGACCTCCAGAACAAAGACATTGCCGTTTTGGATGGCAAACTGTACGTTCATCAACCCCACCACGTTAAGTGCCCGGGACATCTGGGCCGTCTGGCGCTTTAATTCCTCGATCATGTCCTGGGAGAGCGAAAACGGCGGCAGGCTGCAGGCTGAATCGCCGGAATGCACGCCGGCCTGCTCGATGTGTTCCATCACGCCACCGATGAACACCCGTTTACCATCGGATAAACAATCCACATCGACTTCGATCGCATCGTTTAAAAATCGGTCGAGGAGCACCGGAGAGTCATTGGAGACCTTGACCGCCTCGCGCATGTAGCGCTCCAGATCCCGCTGCTCGTGCACGATTTCCATGGCCCGGCCGCCGAGGACATAACTCGGGCGCACGACCAAGGGATAACCAATTTCGGTCGCAAGACGAATGGCTTCCTCTTCTGTGCGGGCGGTGCGATTGGGCGGCTGACGCAGCTCCAGTTTCATCAAGAGTTTCTGGAAGCGCTCACGGTCTTCAGCGATATCGATCGATTCCGGAGAGGTGCCCACAATCGGCACGCCGGCGGCCTCTAAGGCCTTGGCCAGTTTCAATGGCGTTTGACCACCGTACTGCACGATCACCCCGATGGGTTTTTCTTTGTCAACGATCTCGAGCACGTCTTCCAATGTCAGGGGCTCGAAATACAAACGATCCGAGGTGTCGTAGTCGGTCGAAACGGTCTCGGGATTGCAGTTGACCATGATGGTTTCGAACCCATCGTCCCGCAGGGCCATGGCCGCATGGACGCAGCAGTAATCAAACTCAATGCCCTGGCCAATTCGATTGGGGCCCCCGCCTAAGACCATCACTTTTTTCTTATTGGTGGGATTGGACTCGCACTCGTCTTCATAGGTGGAATAGAAGTACGACGTGGCCGTGGAGAATTCCGCGGCACAGGTATCCACCCGTTTGTACACGGGGCGCACCTGCAGGGCATGGCGCAGTTTGCGCACCTCGCCTTCCGTGGTGTCCAACAGGTAGGCCAGACGGCGATCCGAGAACCCTTTGCGCTTTAGACCCCGCAGGGTGTCGGCATCCAGATCGGCCAGGGTGCGCTTATCCAGCTCAAGCTCAATGTCCACAATGTCTTTGATCTGCACCAGGAACCACGGATCGATTTTGGTGAGCTGATGGACTTCGTCAACGGTAAAGCCTTGGGCAAACGCATCGCCCACGTACCAGATCCGTTCCGGGCCGGGTTCGCCGAGCTCTTCTTCGATGCGTTCGCGGTCCACGGTCTTCTGGTTCATGCCATCGACGCCGACCTCGAGACCGCGCAGGGCCTTTTGGAAAGACTCTTGGAAGGTACGGCCCATGGCCATCACCTCGCCCACGGATTTCATTTGGGTCGTGAGGTGGGAGTCCGCAAGCGGGAATTTCTCGAACGCAAAACGCGGCACCTTGGTGACCACGTAATCGATGGTGGGCTCAAAGGACGCTGGAGTGGCGCCGCCGGTGATGTCATTTTTGAGTTCATCCAGGGTGTAACCCACGGCCAGTTTCGCGGCCACCTTGGCAATCGGAAAACCGGTGGCCTTGGATGCCAGTGCGGATGAACGCGACACGCGCGGATTCATCTCGATCACAATCAGACGGCCGTTTTTCGGATTCACCGCAAACTGAACGTTCGAGCCGCCGGTGTCCACACCGATCTCACGCAGGATGGCAATCGATGCATCCCGCATGATCTGATATTCCTTATCCGTGAGGGTCTGGGCCGGGGCCACGGTGATGGAATCCCCCGTGTGGATTCCCATGGGATCCAGGTTTTCGATGGAACAGACGATGATGCAGTTATCCGCGCGATCACGGACCACTTCCATCTCGTACTCCTTCCATCCGATCAGGGACTCCTCGATGAGAAGCTCACTGGTGGGCGAGGCTTCAATGCCCCGCTTGCAAATGGTTTCAAACTCTTCGGCGTTGTACGCAATGCCACCGCCGGTACCCCCGAGCGTAAAGCTCGGACGAATCACCATGGGAAATCCGCTGCCACCGGTGACGGCACCGATTTGTTTTTGAACGGCCCAGGCTTCGTCCAGCGAATGGGCAATGCCCGACTTGGCGGAATCCAGGCCGATCTTGGTCATGGCATCTTTGAACTTCAGCCGATCTTCGGCTTTTTCAATCGCCTCTTCCTTGGCGCCAATCAGTTCCACCTTGAACTTATCCAACACGCCTTCGCGGTGAAGATCCAGCGCGCAGTTCAGTGCCGTTTGTCCGCCCATGGTAGGCAGCACGGCATCCGGTTTCTCTTTTTCAATGATCTTGGCCACCGTCTGCCAGGTGATGGGCTCGATGTAGGTGACATCGGCCGTTTCCGGGTCGGTCATGATGGTGGCCGGATTGCTGTTGACCAGAATGACCTTGTAGCCTTCTTCCTTTAGGGCCTTACAGGCCTGGGCACCGGAGTAATCGAACTCACAGGCCTGACCGATCACGATCGGGCCCGCGCCAATGATCAAAATGGTGTGGAGGTCCGTGCGCTTAGGCATTTGCACCTCCGCGGTGACGGTTCATCAGCGTGATGAAGTGGTCAAAGAGCGGGCCAATGTCGTGCGGTCCGGGACTGGCCTCGGGGTGGCCTTGAAAACAAAATGCGGGCACATCGGTGCGCGCCAATCCCTGGATCGACTGGTCAAACAACGAGACATGGGTCACCCGCAAATGCGATGGCAGGGTCTTGGCATCCACGGCAAACCCGTGGTTCTGCGAGGTGATGAACACCCGTTTGGAATCCAGATCCTGCACCGGATGGTTGGCGCCGTGATGGCCAAATTTCATTTTTAGTGTTTTGGCACCCGAGGCCAAGGCCATGATCTGATGGCCTAAGCAGATCCCGAAGACCGGCAGCCGTTGCTCCATGGCCGCTTTGGCGGCGGCAATCGCGTAATCACAGGGTTCCGGATCCCCAGGGCCGTTGGACAGAAACACCCCATCCGGCTGGAGTGCCGCGATCTCGGCAAAGGATGTCTGGGCCGGCATGACGGTGACCTTGCAGCCACGATCCGCGAGCATGCGCAAAATATTTAACTTCACGCCAAAATCGAGCGCGACCACAAGAAAGCGTGTCGTGGTCACCGGCGCGTGGCCTTGGCCGAGTACCCAACTGCCCTCGGTCCAGGTGTAGGGTTTGGCGGTGGAGACCACCTTGGCCAGGTCCATGCCCACCAGGCCAGGAAATTTTTTCGCTTCGGCCACGGCCCGGTCCATGTGCGCCGAGGTGATGGCCTCACCCGGTGCCAGCGCCAAGAGCGCGCCGTTTTGTGCGCCCTTTTCCCGCAGCAGTCGCGTGAGCTTGCGGGTGTCAATGCCGGCAATGCCCACCACATTGGCCGCACGCAAGGAATCCGTCAGCGATTGTTCGGATCGGAAGTTGGACACGACCTGCGAGAGATCGCGGATCACGAGACCGGCCGCATGGGTGTTGGAGGATTCCGCATCTTCCCGGTTGATACCGACATTGCCAATATGGGGATAGGTCAACGTCACGATCTGTCGGCTGTAGCTGGGATCGGTCAGGATTTCCTGGTAACCGGTCATGGCGGTGTTGAAAACAACCTCCCCTACCGACAAACCGTTGGCACCGATGGACTGCCCTTGGAACACCGTGCCGTCGGCGAGCGCGAGCAACGCCTTCGCCACGGATGAAGACTGGCGAAACAAGAAATTTACTCCCGGAATTTTGGCAATTATACGGGTTAAGCGCCGGAAGCGAAAATCGTGAACGTCGTGATCAGCCCGGCCAACCAGGCCAGACTGCGTAACGTGGAGCGATCCACAAGATAAAACACGATATACAGCACACGACTCACGATAAAGAAGACCGCCAGTCGATCCAGTTGTTCGGGATCAGCCTTCTGATGCAAGGCCACGAGTACGGCGGTGCTGAATAATGCAAAGGCCTCCCAACTGTTCGATTGCGCCGCATGTGCGCGCTTGCGATGGCCTTCTTGGCGCGCAAGCCAATCGCGCGGGTTGGCATTGTCAAAGTCCGATGCCCCCCATTTGGAAATCCCCGCGCATACGATCGGCAACAGACCCGCGATCAATAAACACCAGAGTGCAGTGGTCATCTCACATCCTTTTTAAATGCGCCGCCGATCCCGCACGGCTTGGGCGATGGTGCCCAGATCGATGTACTCGAGTTCGCCGCCGACCGGCACTCCACGGGCAAGTCGGGCAATCTTTTTCTCCGCATCCAATCCTTTGGATTTCAACACGGTTTCAATGGCGTGCGCCGTGGCCTCGCCTTCCGGTGTGAAGTTGGTGGCAATCACCACCTCTTTGACATCGGGGTGGGCCACGCGCGCGACCAGGCGATCCATATGGATGTCCTTGGGCCCCACGCCATCTAAAGGAGAGAGTCGCCCCATCAACACAAAATACAGGCCACGCCAGGCATGGCTTTGCTCCACGGCCAGGAGATCGGCGGGCGACTCCACCACACAGAGTTGTGAGCGATCCCGCCCGGCGCTGGCACAGACACTGCACAGCTCTTCTTCAGTAAAGGTGTTGCACTGGGCACAGTGCCGAATCGCCGCCACCGCATGCAAAAGCGACTGCCCGAGCTGCTCTGCACCGGGACGATCGTGTTGGAGCAGATGCATGGCCATGCGCTGGGCGGTTTTGGGGCCCACCCCCGGCAGACGGCGCAAGGCCTCGGTGAGTGCATCGAGCGCGTGCGGAGTCGAGGGGTGTGTCTTCACCGCATCACGCCAAAAAACGCTAACGGCCGCACGTCAATTAAAAGAGTTTCATTCCCGGCGGCAAGGGCAGGCCTGCCGTCACGGCGGATAAACGCTGTTGGCTCACCGCCTCGGCCTTGGCCGCGGCATCGTTTAAGGCGGAGACCAACAGATCCTGGAGTGTTTCGCGATCGTCGGCATCGGTGGTCATCAGGCTAGAATCAATCGTGATGCTCTTGACCTGATTCTTACAGGTCATGGTGACCTTGACCAAGCCGGCACCGGCCTGACCTTCCACCATTTCATTGCCCAGGCTGTCTTGCACCTGTTTCATTTTTTCCTGCATCTGCTGCGCCTGACGCATCAAGCCGGCGATCTGACCCTTCATCATGAGCTGCTTCCTTTCTTCACCGGACGGATACTGCCCGGAACAATCGTTGCACCACTGAACTCTTTCAGAACCGACTGCACGATGGGATCGGAATGAATCACCCGCTCCGCTTCCTCTTGGGCCTTCGTGGCCGCATCGGCATCTTCGGCCGCGGCCGTCATGGTGGCCGCTTCGCCCACCTCGGTCTCAATGCGACACGGTTTTCCGAAATACGTGGCCAGGGCATCCTGGGCCTTGGCAATGATCGCCGTCTCGGTGAGCGCAGGAATGGTCACACGGAACCTACAGTTCACCGTGCGCCCGGCGTCTTCACAGGCAATCAATTGCGCCTGCTGCACAAACTGTTTGGCCAGACCCGACACCGCCAGACTTCGGGACACCGTGGGCCATTGCGCGGGCGTGAGCGAGACCGACTTCGGTGCGGACATGACCGGTGCGGCGCTCGCGGCCGCGGGCGCCGGTGGAGTTGCGCGCGGGGCACGCGCCTCTGTGCGCGGGGCCTGGGCACGCAATGACGCCGAGGCTCGGGCCTCCGGTGCGCGGCCCGATGACGACGCGGATGGGGCCGATGACGCCGATTCGGGCTGAAAAGCCAAGAGCCGCAATAGGGTCATCTCCAACCCCGTGCGCTCATCGGGGGCGAGCGGCAGATCGCGCCGGCCCAACACGGTGATCTGATAGTTCAACTGCAACAGCTCGGGCGAGAGCTTTTGCGCCAATACGGCCACGGTGCCGGTGGGATCGTCGTGCGCATCAATCTTCAACGTGGCCAGAGTGGCCGCCTGATGAAACCACTTGGCCATATCGGCGAGCATGGCATCGGCCGATGCCCCCGCGGTGAGCAGTTCTTCGAGCGCCGCAAATGCCGCCTGCGGATCGTGATCGGCAATGGTGTGGAGGAGTTTCGCCAACAGCTCCCGTTGCACCAAACCCAACATCGCCTGCACGGCCTCGGCGGTGACGCTTCCGGCCCCGTAGGCAATGGCCTGATCGGTCAGGGAGAGTCCATCACGCACACTGCCCGAGGCGGCAAGCGCAATCCAATGCAGCGCCTCTGCATCGGCCCCGATGCCTTCTTGCTCCAACACCCAGGCGAGATGCGACTGCAAGGTGTCGGGCGGCACATTTTTTAAATTGAACTGCAGGCAACGCGACAGCACGGTCACCGGAATCTGTTGCGGATCGGTGGTGGCCAACAGGAATTTCACATCGGCTGGCGGCTCTTCCAGGGTTTTCAACATCGCGTTAAACGCGTGCTTGGAGAGCATGTGGACTTCGTCAATCACATACACCTTGAAGCGACCTGCGGTGGGTGCGAACTGGGCCTGCTCTAAGAGCTGCTGAATTTCTCCCACCCCACGATTTGAGGCCGCATCAATTTCGATGTAATCGACAAATCGGCCGCCATCGATCTGGGTGCAGGCGCTGCACACGCCACACGGCTCACTGCGGATTCCCTGCTCACAGTTCAATGCTTTTGCAATGATGCGGGCCAGTGTGGTCTTGCCCGTGCCTCGGGTTCCGGTCAGCAGGTAGGCGTGATGCAAGCGCTGGGCATCCAGTGCGTGCGACAGTGCGTTGACCACATGCGACTGCCCCACCACCTGGGCAAACTTTTTCGGACGCCACTTGCGGGCCAACACCACGGGCGACGATTGCCCCATGGGGTTGGCAGCGGGAAGTTCGTCGGCGGAAAAAAGGGCGTCGGTCATGGGATTCAAAATAAGCGGCGAGCCGGACCCCCGGCACTTGAGAAATTCAGCTTTGGCTGCTTCGTTCCCGACCTGACCAGGTATGCCGACTCCCAATGCGGGGCGGCCCGCCTAGGCGAAGTGTACCAAGCGCCCTTCCGATAAGGCCCAAACCTGCGCCTGCGCGGTGATGATTCTCGCCTCAACGGCAGCCTGCGGGCGAATGGCCTGGAATTCGCGTCGATAACTCTCCAACTGCTGCGCGTAGTCGGCCAATTCCGAATCCAACACGTTCCACTTGAAATCGATGATCCACCAGGTTTCGGGATGCTCCTCGATACGCACCACGCGATCGGGGCGCATGATGGTGTCCCCCGGCGTCAACGCCACCGGCCACTCCGCCTCGGCATACGCCAAGCGATTCGGATCAAAGACGATGGCGGCCATGGGTGAAGCGGCAATGGTGGCCACGGCCTGCCAGACCTGGGTGCGCGCAGAAGCGGGTAAGGCAAATTCGGCCAGCAGTCGCTGGGCCAGTGCGGATTGACCCATGGCCAATGCAGCCCGAGGACCAAATTCCATCAGCCGATGCAGCGCCTTGCCTTGACGCATGGCCAAGGTCTCCGTGGGCACCCGCATCTCTGGCGCCATCGGCCGCTTATCCCAGCGCAGACCGCGCCACACGGGCGCCACCATGGGATCGTGGCCCGCGGCGATCGAGTCGGCAACCGCGGTGTGCCGGGCGGGTGGCACCCACTCGTCACACGCGGTGCTGATTTTTTCAAACCACTTCTGATCGCGTGGTTTCAGGTCATCCCGATCGCTGCGGTCTTCGCCAGTCGCGCTAAAGAGCAGCACCTGTTTGGCGCGCGTAATGCCCACATATAAAAGATTGAAATCCTCTTCCTCCTCCTGGCGACGATCATCACGCAATGCCGCCTCCACGGTGGGGGTGAACGGATCTCCGTTTTGCCAGGCGGCCACATCCACAATGCCATCACGCTCGGCATTCCAGTGGATTAACCAACGCAGGCCTTTATCCCCCGGCTCGCGATCCATGAGTCCCGCCAGGACCACCACCTTCGCCTCCAGCCCTTTGGCGGCATGCAGGGTCGACACGACCACGGCATCGGCCGAGGGCATCACCCCCGGCGAAGGCGTGTCGGACTCCTTGGCCTGCGCCCAACGATTTAATTCATGCAGAAAACGCGGCAGGCTCGGAAGACGGCCCGTGTCGAGTTCCAAGGCAAGCGCTACGAATGCCTCCACATTGGCCAGGCACTGCAATCCGCACGCCCCACCAAAACGCGCCGCCATGCGATCCATCACATCCTGAACGTGAATGATCCGATCCAGGACATCATGGACAGGAAGCTGTGTGGCCCAGCGCATCCATTGATCCAGACACGCCGACGCCGCGCGGATCTCGGGATCACAGTCCTCCTGTTGCGACAAATGCCTGAGCCGATCGAATAAGGATGCGGATCGGGGGCGCCGGGATCGTGACGGCATCTCGGGTGCCTCCAACGCCCGATCAGGCCAGCCCTGCACGGCCACCTGGCCCAACTGCAGATCGGTGAGACCCATGATGGGGCTTTTCAGAGTGTGGGCAAGATCGTGATCGGACCAGGGGTAGGCTAAAAAACGCAGCAAGGCCATCAGATCCAGCACTTCCGGTGCCGACAACAATCCGCCCGTGCGGTCGCTGACAAAGGGGATACCCGCCTGGGTGAGCGCCGTTTCATACGACTGCATGTGGGTACGGGTGCGCACCAGAATGCGCATATCGGACCAGGCCAGTTCGCGGTGCTCGGCACGCAGGGCATGCAGGGCATCGGCGAGTTGAGCGCCCTCGGTTTCACGATCGGCGGCCAGTGGCAGTCGCGCCACCCGGCCCCCATGATCATCGGCCAGCGTGGCATGGGCCATGAACCGATGACCTCCGGCCAGGGTCGGCATCAACTGATTTAAAAACGTCACGATCGGTTCACCGCATCGACGCGTGGTGTTGGCCTGTTGCCGAACGGCGCCGTAGTGGCGCACCAACCACTGGGATGCCACTTGAAAGACCTGGGGATCGGCGCGACGAAATCGATAAATGGATTGCTTGGGATCGCCCACGATGAATACCTTGGGGGCACTGGCCTTCAGGCCGGCATCGTCTTGGCCATACTGCGCCAGCCACTCACGCAACATCATCCACTGCACGGGATTGGTATCTTGAAATTCATCGACCAGCACATGGGACATTTGCGTGTCGAGTCGGGCATGAAAGGCCGGCGCGCACTCGCCCCCCAAAAGATCCCAGGCCTTGAGTTCCAGTCCTGCAAAATCCGTTTCATGCCGACGGGTCATGATCGTGTCAAAGCAACGGGCCAAGGCATCACTGCATAACCACAGGGCCTGGGTACGCACCTGTGCGCGCCGCTGATCGCAGGCCTCCAGCAACGCCATGAACTCATGGCCCAGGGTCAGCACATCCTGGGTGTGAGCGTCGGCCTGATCGCCCCATACCGGAATGTCTTTGGTCTTACGCACAAATCGGTCATTGCCGCCTTTTAACTGAAGGCGGCGCGGCGCTCCGGTTTTCCATTGATCGTCGCCCTTCAGTACCGTCAGAAACGCCTTGCACAACGCATCGCAGTCGCTCGCGTCCCAGCGGGCAAGCAACGCCTGAAAATCTTCGCGCTTATCCACCTGGGCGTAGGCCTGCGCCAGACCGTGGGCGCGCGCCGCATGCGCGGCGTAAAACTGCGCCACCGCCTGCGCATTCTGTTGCTCCACCTGATCAAAGGCCTGACGGACCTGCTCTGCCGATGCACGGCCATGGGCGATGCTGGCCGCAAACGCGCGCCACTCCACCCGTGCCAAGACCCAATCCTCCATGGCCTTGCGCACATTGAAGCTGCCCATGCGCACCACCAGCTCCTGATACGGGACCCGATCCACCTCATTGGCATAAAACACCTGCCAGGCCTGACGCATCAGATCCCAGGAGCGCTGCGATAAGGCCATGGTGGCCCAGCCCGCGACCTTAATCGGCGCCATAGCCGCCAAGCGGATATACCAGCTATGAAAAGTAGAAATCGTGGGCGGGTGCGGGTCCATCAGGAATCGATGCAGTGCATCGGGTGCGCGCGCCATCGCCTGCTGCAGACCTTCCCCGCTCATCCCCCATTGCATGAATTTCTGTCGCAGGTCTTGTTCACTTAAGGTGGCCATCTCCCGCAGATGATCGATCACACGGATGCGCATCTCGGCAGCGGCCTTATTGGTAAACGTTAATGCCAGAATGGATTTTGGGGCGATTCCTTCGACCAACGCACGCGCGATGCGCGAGGACAACAACCAGGTCTTGCCACTGCCCGCGCATGCCTCCACCACCACACTGCGTGAGGTGTCCAAGGCCACTGCGTTTTCTAAGGACGATTCAACGGCCATGGGGCACCTCGTCACGCCGACACACCCCACGGACACTGCAGTGATCGCAGATCTCCGGCGCCTTACGCACGCCGGCCGGATCCATCGGCGCACCCTGCGCTAACGCGGCATAGCGCTCACTTAACTGCGCCACGGTGTTTTCCACCAACTCCGAAATCGGTTGGGATGGAAACCCCACCTCTTTCACCGTCTCGCGCCGCAGACTCACATAGCGCACATCGCCAACCCGGGGGTGCTCCGCATCGGCGGCCAGTAACCATGCATAAAGTGGCAACTGGACATCACTGCCCTCGGGGCCCACACGCTTTTGCAATACGGCAGGATCGGTGGTTTTGAAATCAATCACGAGATCGCCGCCCTCGGGGCCATGCCCGCGCTCCCAACGATCAATCCGACCACGCAGCGCGACGCCGATCGATTCCAGTAGGCGCACCACCGAGTGCTCGGTGATGGCCGCCGGACGCGAGGCCAACCACTTCGCCAACTCCGGCACCAGGGCCAATGCGTCGGCGCGCAAGGCATTGCGGACTTCCTGCGGCATCGGCAACGACGGTGCATCCGCACTGTTGTCCGCAAAAAACGGCGTGGCCAGGGTTCGATCGATCTCTTGCGTCAGCCACTGGGCACACTGCTCTTCGGACGCAAAGGGCTGACGCGCCCCCTTCACGACTAGGTGCATCAAGCTGCCCAGATCGGACGGTTCGGTGTGCTCGGTGAGATCGTCCACCGTCGCAAGTCCCATCGCCTGCTGCAACACGAACTGATAGGGGCAGTTCGCCAGGCTTTGCATCTGAGACACCGTGAGCGATCTGGGCAAGGCATGGGGCCAGGCCGAGAGCCCATTCGGTGCATCGATGGTGGGCCGATCGGCCTGCGCCCCCGGCAGGTTCATCTGAAGGGGGATCGGGGTGATCGCACGGGTGGCATCGATCGGCGTGTCCTGCGCGAGCACCTCGACCCAATTGGAAAACTCCACTTCACTGTCCGGCCTCTCACTGCAGGCCAGTATCGCCATGGGCACCGGCGCCGCCCATAAGGCGGCAAACTGCGCAAAGCGCTCCTGTTCCACTTGCTGCGGCGGGTTTTGCAATCCCATCTCGGCATAGCGTTGTGGTTCAAAAAACTGGGGCACCGTCTGCTGCGGCAGACGTGTGGTGTCCGCGCCCACGATCAAGACGGCCTTCGGGCATTGCCACGTGAGTGACGACAGTGACACCACGCGAATATGGGCTTGCGGCACCGGCTCCACGAAACGGGCACGATTCAATTCCTCGGCCAACACCGCCTGCCACAGAGAAGACGATAAGCCGTGCGATGAGTCCGCCTCCGCGCCCGCCTCGGCCTGCAGCCGCTGCAATGCCGCCAGCACCGCCTGGCCCGCGTGGTCAGCAGCGAGCGTGACATCCATGCCGCAATGATCCAGCGCCAACATCAACGAGGATACCCACGTGGCCATCGATGCACGCCCGCGCGATACACGCACCGGCAATCGATCCCGTGTCATGGGCAGCAGGCCCTGATCCATCAAGGCGCCCAGATCGACCGAGACAATGCGACCAAAGCCGCGCAGCGACTGATCGAGTCGCTCAACCGCCTGGGCATCAAATCCAAATCGGGCGAAGAGTCCTTGACGCACAAAGGGCGACTGCACCCACTCCAGGATGGACTGCGTGGTGCCTTGCCCCGTGAGCAGATCGTTTAAACCCGATACCGCCGTGGCGGCCACGGTGGTGTCCAAGGCCCAGCCCGAACGATCACTGATCGGTTCGCCTGCCCGCTCTAATAGCGAGCGCATTCGGCGCACGATTTTGCGATCCAAGGCCACGACACCAATGTCATCCATGCCCTGCGCACGCCACTGCAACAGGGTCTGCACGGCGATCCAGGCCGACTCTTCAAGGGTTTTAGCCGCCAACCGTGTCCGCGGTGCCGACGCGATCACAGGAAGCATGACCGGTGCATGCATCCACACGCTCATATCGCGCGGTGTGACCGTCCATATCACTTCGGCCATGGCGCACTCCTGCGGCGATGGTTGCCGGGCCAAACAAAACCACACCACGGTGCCGCCCGCCGACGTATCGGCGGCCGGGGGTGCATGACGGACCATCCAGGCCACACGATCGTTGGGCTGGGCATTTGCCGCTTGCAGTTCACGCAACGTGGCCAGATCCGATTGCAGATGGGGTGCCTGCCACTCCGCGGTCAGATGATCAGGGCGTTGTGAACACCACTCCCATCCTTCAAACAGGTCGACCCATTGACCGGCCAGATCCAAGGCGGCCTTGGACGATCCGCCCAAGGACTGCGAAATGCCTTTGAAGTCCAGTAGGGCCTGGGCCAACTGCACACGCCTCATCGCAATGGGCCGCGGCAGGGTGATCTCGCCCATCGGTGTGCCCTGCCGCACCGCCCGGGTCACCACGGTGGTCACGACATCATCGAAGGCTTGATCCAACGTTCCACACCACGGCAACGGCGCACCCGCGGATCGGCCCGGCCAACCGGTCTGGGCCAGCGCGGAGCGCAGACTCCAAGCGGCCAGAGGTGAATCCACCACCACGCGCGGCGTGACATCTGCCGGCAAGGCCGCCATGGCACTGGCCATGGCCTGCGCCAGGCTTTGGCCGATGGGGACAGAAAAGTCTTGGGGACTCACAGGTTTTATGCTATCTTTTTGGCTCATCAAGTCTTATTAAACAGACCGGTAGGGTCATCCGGTGATCCACCAGCAGTTCCGATCACCATCCTGCCCCAAAAAAACCCATAACACTTTCCATCCCGCGGCGCTGCCGTTTCTCATTCGACGTATTCCGTCAGACCTTCACTATTCCAACACTATGAGCCAATCTGTTTTAGCCGTGAGCGACGCCTCGTTTGAGGCCGAAGTTTTGAAATCCGACCTGCCCGTTCTGGTGGACTTCTGGGCCGAGTGGTGTGGCCCCTGCAAAATGATCGGGCCCATCGTGGAAGAGATCGGCTCGGAATACCAGGGTCGGCTGAAGGTCACGAAATTAAACGTGGATGAGAACGCTGCGGTCCCCGCCAAGCATGGCATTCGCGGCATCCCCACGTTAATCCTGTTTAAAAACGGTGCCGTGGTCTCCCAGAAAGTCGGTGCCGCCGCCAAGTCCCAACTCACGGCCTGGATTGACAGCAACCTGTAAGGACTTCGCAGAGCCATTTCCCCGGGGCGGGATCAGCGCAACCCGCCCCTTTCACATCACGCGCACTTCTCTTTTTATTCCTTATGCATCTCTCAGAACTTAAAGCACTTCACGTCACCCAGTTGGTGGACCTGGCCATGAGCCTGGAAATTGATAACGCCAGCCGACTGCGCAAACAGGAGCTCATGTTTGCCGTCCTGAAAAAGAAGGCCAAACTCGGTGAACAGATTTTCGGCGATGGCGTACTGGAAGTGCTCCCCGATGGCTTCGGGTTTCTGCGCTCACCGGAGTCCAGCTACCTGGCCAGCACCGATGACATTTATCTCTCCCCATCGCAGATCCGCCGCTTTAACCTGCACACGGGCGACTCGGTCGAAGGCGAGGTGCGCACCCCCAAGGAAGGCGAGCGTTATTTCGCCTTAGTGAAGGTCGACAAGATCAACGGCCAGCCCCCCGAGGCATCGAAAAACAAGATCCTCTTTGAAAACCTCACCCCGCTTTTTCCCGATGAGCCCATCGTGCTGGAACGGGAGATGAAGGGTGAAGAGAACATCACCGGCCGGGTGATCGACATGATTGCCCCGATCGGTAAAGGCCAACGGGGTCTGCTGGTGGCCTCGCCGAAAAGCGGTAAGACCGTGATGATGCAGCACATTGCCCATGCCATCACCACCAACTATCCTGAGGTCACCCTGATTGTCTTGTTGATCGATGAGCGCCCCGAGGAAGTGACCGAGATGCAGCGCAGTGTGCGCGGCGAAGTGGTCGCCTCCACCTTTGACGAACCGGCCACCCGACACGTGCAGGTCGCCGAGATGGTGATCGAAAAGGCCAAACGCTTAGTCGAACACAAAAAAGACGTGGTGATTCTGCTCGACTCCATCACGCGTCTGGCCCGTGCCTACAACACCGTGGTGCCGACCTCGGGCAAGGTGCTCACCGGTGGTGTGGACGCCAACGCCCTGCATCGGCCCAAACGCTTTTTCGGTGCCGCCCGAAATATTGAAGAAGGCGGCTCGCTCACCATCATCGCCACCGCGCTGATCGACACCGGCAGCCGCATGGACGAGGTGATCTATGAGGAATTCAAGGGCACCGGCAACATGGAAGTCCACCTGGCCCGCCGCCTGGCCGAAAAGCGGGTCTACCCGGCCATCAACATCAATCCGTCGGGCACCCGTCGCGAGGAACTGCTGATCAAGCCCGATGTCCTGCAAAAGATCTGGATCCTGCGCAAGCTGCTGCACGACATGGACGAGCTCCAGGCCATGGAGTTCCTGTTGGACAAGATGCGCCAGACCAAAAACAACGGCGAATTCTTCGACATGATGAAGCGTGGCGGATAAGAAAAACTGATACAATTCAAAGGTTTAGGCACGTAGCGCCCAGAATTGTCGCCCTTGGGTGGGTCAATGGGGGCGCCGGCGACCGGCACTTTTAAGGAAAATTCATGAAAGAAGGCATTCATCCCGATTACCGCGAAGTCGTGTTCGTGGACCTGTCCAACGACTTCAAATTCATTACCCGTTCCACGGTGCAGACCAAAGAAACCATCAAGTGGACCGACGGTAAGGATTACCCGCTCTACAAGCTCGATACCAGCTCCGAGTCCCATCCGTTTTTCACCGGCAAGCAAAAGCTGATGGACACGGCCGGTCGCGTGGAGAAGTTCCGCCAGAAGTTTGGCGCCAAAACAGGCAAGGCCACTGCAAAGGCGTAAGGCGCAGTTCGTGCCACGCTGACGCTCACTCGGCCCCATGCCAGAGCATCCCAAAGGCAGCCCAAACGCTGCCTTTTCTTTTTTTAATTCGCCCACCTCCGCGCCGCTGCCCGGACTGGCCGCGAGTGCGGCCAGTCGTCTGCCGCGCTGGGCCCTGTTCGGGTTGTTACTGCTCTACCTGCTGCATGGACTCTTTCATCGCGACGCCTGGCGTGGCGATGACCTGATCGGCATCGCGCTGGCCCGTTCTACCGCCGAAGCATTGCTCTCCGGTGACTTCTCTGCCCTGCTGTTGCCACAACTTAACGGCATCGCCTGGAATGGCCAGGGGCCACTGTGGACCGCTGTGCTGGCGATCTTTATGTTGCCGGTCTATGCCTGGTCAACCCTTCAACACACCCCACTGCCACTCACACTGATCGATGAGGCGGCACGCGTTCCGCTGGCCATCGCGATGGCACTCGGATTCACGGCGCTGTGGAAGGCCACCGACCGATTCGCGCGCCGGCGCGAGGCGCAGCCCTTGGACCCCTTGGGCGTGGGCCCCAAATCGCAAGACTTCGGTAAGACCCTGGCCGACTGCGCGCTGCTGCTCGCCATCGCCACACTGGGTGTGATCTACCCTTGGCATCAGTCGGGCACGGCCGCCATCGGTTTTGTGTGGCAGGGACTCTTGCTGTGGTCATTGGCCACCGCACCGGAAACCCCGAAACGCGCCGCAACCCAATGCGCACTCATCATCGCCGGCAGTCTGCTCACGCATGGCCTGGGGTTGGCACTGGCCAACCTGATGACCCTGGTGCTGGTGTTTCGGTTTGTGGCCCCGTATCGATTGGTGGCGGATCATTTTGTGAAGCCATGTCTGAAACGCAGCGCGATGCTGATCGGCCTCTGGGTGGTGCTCACCGTGGCGGCCTTGCCGCTATCCCGTGTCGGGCAGTGGTGGGCCGAGGGACTGGCCCACTGGTCCGTATGGCGCTGGGTCACGTTGGACGCCGGAGGCTTTGGCAATCTGCGCGGATGGTTTAACGAATCCCTGTGGAAATGGTGGCCGCTGTGGCCCATTGCCATGTTCGGGTTGTGGCGCGCACGCCATGTGAAGCTCAGCACAGCACCGCATTGGGCCGTGCCCTTGATCAGCACGCTGGTGTTAATCCTTTTGGGGTTGATCGGCCCGTCCGAGTGGAAGATTCACTACCTTGCGCCGGTGGCCGCCTTGGCGGTGATCAGTGCGTTTAGTCTTTTGTCCCTGCCGCGGGCCGTGGTGAGTCTGATCGACTGGTTTGCGGTGGCGCTCTTTACCGCCTTGGGAATTTTTATCTGGGTCTATTGGATCGCATTGAACTTCGGTGTTCCGCAAAACCTGGCCCAACGGGTGAGCAGTCTCGCCCCCGGGGTGCAAGGCAATGCCAACGGATATGAAGTGATGATGGGACTCTTTGCCACGCTGGCCTGGATTGCCCTGATCACCTGGCGGATTCGCAAAGGCAATCCCCGTCTGTGGCGCCCTGTGGTGCTCAGTGCCGGCGGACTCACCTTGCTGTGGGTGCTGCTGATGACCCTGTGGCGGCCGGCCATTGACCGCATACAAGGGCAACACACCCTGGCCCGATCGCTGGAGTCCGGGTGGGTGCGCGCGGCGTCCGCACGGCTCTCGTTAACGAGCGGCGATGTGCGCACCGCCATTGCACGTCAACGGCACCAGTTCCGCCAACGCGTGGATGATCCCAGTGCCTGCGTGGCGCTCTCACAGGAAAGCCCGACCTTGGATGCGATTGCCGTGGCGCTTACCAATCTTCCGGTGGCCGATCAATCGACCTGCGCCTGGCGCCTGGCCTTATTTAATCCCAACAGCAAAACCAGCGAGCGCTGGAAAATTATCTGGCAAAGCAGTGCCACCGAAGATCGCCGCAGCCGCGAACGATTTGTGCTGCTTGAGCGCAAACCGTAAGCACACTGTCCGTGTCCGCTACCCGTGCTGCCAATGTGTTTGTGCTGGGATGGCCCATTTTAGTGGGCCAGATCGCCGTGCTCGGCAATGGGGTGATCGACACCATCATGGCCGGCCAGCGCTCCGCGGCCGACTTGGCCGTGGTGGGATTGGGCGCCAGCATCTACATCAGCATCTTTGTCGGATTTCGTGGTGTGCTGATGGGACTCACCCCGATTGCGGCCGGGCATTTCGGTGCCGGCCGTTTATCGGAAATCGGCGACGATGTCGGACAGACCGTCTGGGTGGCGCTGCTCTTGGCCGCCTGCGGAATTCCGCTGTTGTTGTGGACTGATCCTTGGCTGGCCTTGATCCAACCCGACCCGTCGCTTCACGATGCCCTGCGTGGCTACCTCTGGGTCACTGCCACCGCGCTGCCGGTGACCCTGCTCTACAGCGTATTTTTCACCTTAAACAGCGCCACCTCTCGGCCTGCCGTGACAATGGCAATTAACCTTGGCGCCCTTGCATTGAAGTGGCCACTAAACCACCTGTTCATGAATGGCGCCGAAGGGTGGTTCGCCCCAATGGGGGCCGTGGGATGTGCGGTATCCACCGCGATTCTCGCCTGGGCCTCCTTGCTCATCGCCATGGCCGTGGTGACGATCGATCGGCGCTATCGGGAGTTCCATGTTCGCGTTCGCATGCCACAGATCCGGAAAATTGCCGAGCTTCTGCGCATTGGTTTACCCATTGGCGGCGGTTATCTGATTGAAGTGACATCGTTTACCTTGATGGCCCTCTTGATCGGCCGCTTCGGCACCATTGCCAGTGCCAGTCATCAGGTGGCGGCCAACCTCGCCACGCTGCTCTTCATGGCGCCCCTTGCACTGTCCAACGCCACCAGTATTCTGGCCGCGCAGGCCTTGGGCAGTCACGACGAGGCCAAGGCACGGGCCTGGGTGTTCGCGGGCATGCGATTGGTGATGGGCATTGCCGTGTGCCTATCGCTGGTGCTACTGATTTTCCATGCACCGATCGCGAAGCTGTACGCCGAAAACCCTCAGGTCCAGTCCTTTGCCGAGACACTGATCATCATGGCGGCGATCTGCCACATCCTGGATGCCCTTCAGTGCCTCTTGTATTCGTCGCTGCGGGCATGGCGGATCACGTTTACACCGATGTTGGTCTATGGGGTGAGCCTGTGGGGTCTGGGCATTGGTGCGGGATGGGTCATCGCAAACACCCTCTTCACGCCAGGGCCCAGTGCGGCACAAGGTTTCTGGATCGGCAACCTCAGCGGACTGGCCATGGCCTGCCTCGGCCTGGCTTTTTTACTGCGACGACGATTTCTCGATCCAGTGACGACGGTAAAACCGTAGTTCCTCGATCGACTCTTCAATATCGGCAAGGGCTGTGTGGGCGCCTTTCTTTACAAAGCCTTTCATCACCTCGGGGCTCCAACGCCTGCAGAGTTCTTTAATCGTGCTCACATCGATATTGCGGTAATGAAAGTGGGACTCCAACGCGGGCATATACCGGGCCATGAACCGGCGATCCTGATGGACCGTGTTGCCGCACATCGGTGATTTGCCGGCCGGCACGTAGCCCCGAATAAACTCCAGGAGTTCCTGACTGGCCTGGTCTTCGGTCGTGGTCGATGCCTTGACCTTGTCAATCAGTCCAGATTTTCCATGCGTGCCCTTATTCCAGGCGTCCATGGCTTCCAACACCTCGTCCGCTTGATGAATCACCATCACGGGCCCAATGGCCAGGGTGTTGAGTTCGGAGTCGGTGATCACCACGGCCACCTCGAGAATCCGGTTGATCTCGGGATTTAAGCCGCTCATCTCCATGTCGACCCAGACCATGTTCAGTTCGTTGACAGTGCTCATGGAGCGCAATGATCGCACAGGCTAAGATGGCGGCCATGCGCGCACGACTTCTGTCCCATTTCGGACGTCAGGCCTGGGTACGGGATGACCAAGGCCAGCATCGGCTGTGCGTCTATAAGGGCCGGGATCTCCAGCCTGTGGCCAATGACCGGGTGGAGATCGATATCGACGCCACACCGGCCGTGATCACGAATATTGTGCCGCGGACCAATACGGTGCTGCGCAGTGAATCCCACCGCGCCAAGGTGCTCGCGGCCAACGTGGATCAGGTAGCGATTGTGATTTCAGGAGCCCCGCTGTTTTCCGATGAACTGCTGGCGCGCATGATCTGTGCCTGCGCTGCCGAACAGATTCCCGGAATCGTCGTGCTGAATAAATCTGATCTCGTCGCCGAAACCCAACGTGCAGAGCAGCAGCTCGCGCCCTTTGAGCATGCGCTGCAATTGCTGGGCTGGCCCGTGGTGCGCGTGGCGGCTAAACCCACCGTCGGCCACCATGGCCATGGGCAGGACTCCCAACGCCATCCGCAACATCTCGAGCCGCTGCGCCACCAACTGCTCGGCAACACCACGCTGATCATGGGGCAATCCGGCATGGGCAAAAGCAGTCTGCTCAATGCCCTGGTTCCTGGCATCAACGCGCAGACCCGGGAAATCTCGCAGGCGCTACAGACCGGCAAGCACACCACCACGGCGGGGTTGGTGGTCCGCCTGTCGGACGGGCAACACCCATCGTTCGAACCGGCCGATGAACATGGTCATGACGCTGAACACGCCAAGGCACACCCCCATGACACCTGGCTCGTCGATACACCAGGTTTTCAGTTATTTGGCCTGCACCACTTATCGGGCACGCAACTGGCGCTAGGATTTCCCGAATGGGTGGAGGTGCATGCCCATCACGGGCGCTGTCGGTTCAATAACTGCACCCATCAGCAGGAGCCCGGATGCACCATCGTGCAGGCGGCCAAAAACAATCAAGCCGCCCAACGGCGGCTTTATCTCTGGCAAACCCTGATCAGTACCCTATAGCCAACTGACGCTTTGCATCCATTTCTGTGGCTGCCCCGCCACGCGGGCGTTTTGAATGCTATTGCGGGTGGTTTCAAAATCGAGAAGGTTTTTTTCTGATGGATTGAGCAGCTGACACCCGATTCGGTAATGATCCAGATTAAATGGCTCGCTGACGTTGACCACCTGGAGCATGAACTTTTCGGATTTCCGCTTGCCGCGCTGGAAACAGGAATTTGACCAAATCGTTCCCACCTGAATCGGCTGGGGAGCGACAAACTCAACGGCTACCCCTTGAAACCCTACGTCAATCACCTTGGGTTGGACCGGAGTGCTGTAGGAGCCACTGATCAGGATCTGGAGGGGCATTACGTTGTCCATAGGAACCGACACACGGAAACTCTCACGGCGCTGTATCGCCAGCACCTCGCTCGGGAAATCCGCAGTCACGAGGTCATAGCTCCCAATATTGACGTTATGGGCCAAAAACTGCAGCTTGTACTGATCGCTGGTAATGACCACCCAAAGGCTCTTCGCGGTGTGGATTTCCTGGGGAACCTCAGTGCCCTCGGGCAGGGCAAAGGCCATTCCGGTCACCGGAGCAGCCTCCACACAACGCAGGGCCAGCCGCTTGGAGAAATTATCCAAAGGCATCAAACCGGCCGTAACACCAGATTCGAACTCACGCATCAGCGTGCGCTCGGCCGCCTTCTCGGGCAGTTTGCTGCTCTCAAGAAGCGCCTCGTCAATCTCGGGGGGGTAGATGCGGAACGACACGTTTTTGCCTATAGTTTCTAATTCGGTATTTTAAACGATTCAATTCTCAGCATAAAATAGGGCCCATTTTCAAGGGGTAGACGCATTGGGATCCATCGAGTCACCACGGCTGAAAATCCTGGTCAGCAACCAAAAAGGCGGGGTGGGGAAGAGCTCCATCAGCGCCAATCTGGCGGCTTACTTCGCCATTGAGCGCAAGATGGACACCCTCCTGATCGACCTTGACCGGCAGGGAACCTCCTCCTCCTGGATCCAGCAAGCGGCACAGTTCGAGCGACTCCAATTTGAGCACTCGAGCAATCTCATTCAAAGTAGCAGTCGTCTGGGTGTATTCAACGCGCGTTGCCATATCCGCGATGCCTCGGTGCGCCATGAGATCGTTATCACAGACGTGACCTGGTCGCCCGCCATCAGCCACGAATTGTTAGAGGTATTCGACCTCTGGCTTATCCCCACGTCTTTATCGGAGCTTGAGCTTCTCAGTACCATCGGACTCTTACGTGACCTAAAGCCAGCCTTGGATCGTCCACGATCTCCCAGAGTGTTGCTTGTCCCCAATAAGATCCATCCGTTTCAAAGAAAATTCGACTCCATCTCTGCCCAGCGATTCCCCGTGCCGTTCATGCTTACGCCGGCCGTCATCGCCTCTAAACAGATGGAGGCCCTTTACCAGAAAGATTTCGTGGTAAACAGCAAAGAGAGTGAGGTTCGGGAGCGGTTCCTCATGTTTTGTGAAGCGGTGTGGCAAGCCTCGCAAATTGGCATGCTCGCGGCGCATTCCATGCGGGCCAGATCCGACTTCAAGTACGGCGCTATTTCCTCGCCGCCACCCACAAAAATTGTTCATCACCGCGTTCCCGCATCTATCCAAGCCCCATCCGATGCCTAAATGCTGTTAAGAATTCTGAGAGCCATCTATAACTGGCTTGCCCAAGCGACAAAACATAAGACGATCGATCCTCTCGCAGTTCAAAACGAACAGGTCTATGAGGTGCGTGGGCAGTTTGAGCGTTCGCTTCGCGACAAACTCACTAAAGCACACGGACCGCAGTCGAAATCGCTTGCCACTCATATCACCAACTACATTTTTGACTATGGCGAGTTCGATTACGACTCCTCCACGCCAAAAGAACTCAAACAGTTGGTGAACACTGAGCTCGTCAACGTCTGTACCCATCAGGTAATTGAACCGCTAAAACTCTGTCAGGTGATGGTCCATCGAGCAGTGCAACTTAAACGCTTTGGAAAAGAATTCGAGTCGCACTTACGGGACTTGTGGATCTTGTGCCTCGTGCCCGTGGGTCCGTTTACACCGCCGGGATCGGCCTTCCCGCTACCGGCCCATCAAACACTTTTAAGTCGCATGCGCACTATAGAAGTCAGTGATCGACAAGTCGACGCCTGCCTGAAGGTCTGGCAGGATCCCACACTCAAACAGGCCTTAGAAGCCTGGATATCCGCAGAATAAGCGGCATTGGAACTCCACAGCCGCACAACAACGAATAGCTTAAATAGCGTAAACATAGAGGTGCGTCTGGCGGGCATCCTCTACCCTTAAAATCTCACTCGGAGTTACATCCGGCACCTGAAAACTATTGGAAATTAATACGCTACCGGGTTGCATTTCTTGCGTCGCTTTTTGCCAGAGTCGGGACATGGGTTCTGTGGACAGAAAAACATATACGACCCGATACTGACCGAGATCGCGACTCCAGAAATTACCGTACGTAATTTTTAAATTCGGAATACCCAAGGCTTTCCAGCGCGACCAGCAATAGGTCAGCCAAGCCCCTTCGATACCCTCACACTGCACGTGCGGATTCATTTTCGAAAATCCCACCAACATCGCTCCCGTTCCAGACCCAAGATCGATAAACCGATCCTGATGACCTTTCCAATACCGAGCGACATACTCCGACAGCACTATTTGTGTCGCATGGTTTGATAAGTACAGCGGAACGCGATGGCTCACGGCGGGGCCGAAGATCAGTGCCAACGCCACGAATCCAATCAAATACCAGTAACTGGGCAACTGCAGTGCTAACGCAAAAGCAATGGCAGGAGTGAAAACCAAATGAATAAAAATCCACCACCCCTCGGAGCCCAATAATTTGGCGATCAAGGCTGCCATCATGGCCTGGGCGGTCACCGTGGCCAATAGCGAAAGGGGGGCGCCCGGGACTCCTGCTCGCAAGAGAAGCAATACCGCCAGTAACGCTCCTGCCTGTGATAGTACCGCCTTGGACAACACACCAAGCTTCATTGGGGCTCTAGGTACGTGACGCCGGCGCGTCGAATGTTGGGAGTTGTCCAATATCGGGCAGATCATCCTGGGTCTTCGTGCCCTGCTTTAACTCATAGGCCCATGCCAGAATTTTTGCAATCGCCTCAAACAGCTGTTCGGGCACCGGATCTCCGATTTCAAGTCGGGCATGCATCAACCGGGCTAAAGGCGGCACGCGGGCAATCGGGACGCTGTGCTCGCGCGCCACGTCCTGAATGCGCAAGGCCAGGGCGTCTAGGCCCTTCGCAACCACCACAGGTGCTGCCATTGTGGTCTGGTCATAACGCAGTGCGATCGAATAGTGATCAGGGTTGGCCACCACGACATCCGCTCGCTCGATCGCCGACATCATTCGGCTTTGAGCAATTTGGCGCTGACGCTGGCGCAGCTTACTTTTGATTTCGGGGGATCCCTCCGTATCTTTCATCTCCTGCTTAACTTCTTCCTGGCTCATACGCATCTGACGCATGAAGTTAAAGCGTTGGAATATGGCGTCCCCCAAAGCAATCAGTATCAATGGTGCGAGCAATAGCAATGCTCCATTGAACACTAGCTGACTGGTATTCACGACGGCCACACTGAAATCCTGATGAATCAGCGTCGACACATTGCCCAGCAGAGCGATCAAATACGTCATGCCCACGCCGAGAATCAGGAAGGCTTTAAGGATTGTTTTTACGAGCTCAGCAGTGGTCGACAAGGAGATTAAACGCCCCATGCCCTTGATCGGATCCAAACGGCTCCAGTTAAATTTAAAGGCAAATACCGGCCGAAATCCGGAGAGACTTAATGGCGCAAAAACGGAGACCAGCAAAAGCGGAATAATCAGGGCGGCTAACAGGCCCAACAAGCCCAGAAATGAGCCCGCTAGCCATTGGGCCAACCCATCCGTCCACCGATCCGCATCCGAAAAGCTAAGTCCTTCACGCATCATGCCGACCATCTGTTGAACGATGAGGGGGCCAGACGTGAAAATAAATAGGAACGCCACCGATAACAGGACCAACGTCGTCAGGTCTCTGGAGGTGGCGAACTGTCCTTCCTCGCGGGCTTTCTCTAGACGCCGCGCGGTAGGTTCTAGACTTTTATCTTCTTGCGACTGCTCTTCTGCCATTGTGGCAGTGTAACTTAGCCCTCAGGGTTTTTCTTTAAAATGTCGTAGAGTAGATCGCCCTGTTCTCGATCGGCCATGGCCATGTTCTGGTAAACGCGCTGGGCAGCGATCTTGCCGGCAGTGCTACTGGCCATGCGATACCAGGCATAGGCGCGGGGCAAGTCCTGCGGGATGCCGGAGCCCACCTCATACATCATGGCTAACTTATAACAACCGATGGGGTCTCCGGTCAGCGCGGCACGTCGATACCAGGTAAACGCCAAAATAGTATTCTTTTCCGCATTGACGCCGTTTTCAAACCGCCCACCAATCTCCACCATGGCGGTGGCATTGCCATTATTGGCCGCCGCCAGCATCCACTGACCGCCCCGAAGGGGATCCACCTTTGTGCCGATACCTTGCAGGTACATCAACGCTACCTCGTACTGCGCCCGGGAATCACCCTGATCCGCTAATCGCTCCAGAATCTCGAGCGCTTCCGTAAAACGGCCAACCTCGTAGGCACGGCGCGCTGTCTGATAGTCGGAACAGCCAACGGCCATGGTGCTCACGAGCAGCACCAGCGCCACGATCCTCAACGCGTGATGTCTCACGACTTACTTCTTGGGCTGCGCAGACGGAGCACCAGGGGCCACCGGTGCTGATTGCCCCTTCGCGTTGGGCAGCGGGGGCGGCGCGGGGGGCACCAAAGGTACGGCGGGCTCAACCGCCTGGGGGGGCGGAGATTCCGCCGCAGGCGCTGCTGCAGGTGGCGGTAACGGCTCGCGATAACTGGCACCCAGGTCGCCCCCAAGCGCGCGTGCAAAGCCGCCCAAATACCGGCGCCCGAGATCAGGATAATAGGGAGACTGTGGCAGATAGCCCTTTGAGCGAATACAGGTGCCCTTGTTCTCCGAATCCTCACATGAGGCGACAGCCCCAAGACGCCCGACTTCAAACTGCTCACCCAGAAAGAAGGCAAACACCAGCAGAAAAAGCGGTATCAGTCCAAACAAAAAAACGTTCTTGAGGATGGAAATAATTTTCGTCACGATAGGTGCCATTTTCTTCGCCTTGTTTTATCTTTTCGGTTGCAATGGAGTGATCGGTCTCCACAGATTTACGGGTTGTTGATCAAATAATCGTGCATGCACTTCTACCACCATCGGGTCATTAGCATTTCCATGACGCAGCATCTCGCCGTAGGCTTTCATGGAAAGATCGCGTTTTCCGGTCTGAAAATATTCACGGGCGGCGCAATAATAGAACACCAACGCATCTGGATTTTTGCCGCTTAATTTCTCGTAGGCCAAGACATCGCCCATGAGCATGCACGACTCTGGGCGCTGATCATAGGCTGCCGGCAGTAAGAACGACTTTGCCCGCAGTAGTTCGCGGTCAGATAAGGCGATAAAGTGTCGACCGGATTCCCGATATTTGTAGTCTTGATGGTTGGAATAAATCAGAAATTCATTGTCGAATCCTTGAGCGGCCTCGAAAGCGATTCGACCAGCATAAAAGGCGGCATCATGGTTGCCACGATTTGCCCAGGCTTCGATTCCACGCTGAATCCTAAGTGCCATTTCGGCATGACGCAGATAATCGCCCTCATCACTGATACAGGTAGCACTTCGTATGCAAATTTCCCCTTTTGCCGCTAATCCTTTTTGCTCGATGAACTGACGATACCAGTAGGCAAAATGTTCAGCACGGGGAGTCTCCGACTCACCCAAAGGAGCGGGGGCACCGGTCGCCGAGGGTGGCGGAGGAGACTTATACGGCCCCTTAGCAGCGGCGGCGTTCGCCACTGGCAACGACTGGACAGGAGTGTTGGCGTGGACCGGTATCGACGACCACAGGATGACGCCCGTCAATACGATGGGCCCAAGTAACCGAGAACTCAGTTGCGCCATGGCCATGCCCCTATCGGTTCGGCGCTCCCGCCGGCGGGGTCGGACCAAACTGCGGACGCGGCGGCAATACAAGCACCGGTGTTCTACCGCCAGGTTCTGCGGGGGGTGCAGTAGCGGGCACCGGCGCCTGCGGCGGTGCGTTACTCGGTACAGATGCGGGGGCACGATTGGCTGGGGGAGCGGGCGCCTTGGTCGGTGGCACCGCACTCGGGGCGATCGCGGGTGCGACCGCCTTGGTCGGCGCGGACGCCGCCGGACGCTCCAAGCCTTTGGGTGCCGGGGACGGACCCGTCGGTTTGGCCGTAGGCAGATCGCCGACTTTAGCATTTTGAACCGTAATGGAAATACGACGATTCAACGGATCATTAGGGTTAGTGGGATTAAGCCGAATCGTGTCCGCAAACCCGACCACCTGGGAAATTCGCTTCTCTTCTAGTCCACCGAGAACAAGCTCACGACGTGCTGCATTAGCCCGCTCCGTCGACAGCTCCCAATTACTGTAGCCTGCCGGACCGTTACCATACTTCAAGCCATCGGTATGACCCTCAATTCGCACCATGTTGGGTAGGTCCTTAATTGCGCTGCCGATGAGTCGCAGCAGATTGCGCGCATAGGCGGCCATATCAGCCCCCCCCACGCTGAACATTGGACGCTTGCGATCATCCACAATTTGAATGCGCAAACCCTCCGCCGAGACATCCATGAACACCTGATTACGGGTTTGCGAGAGTTCTGGATCCGACAATAAGGCCTGCTGAATCTTGCCTTTGGCCTCCTCGTAGACCCAGAGACGCTTACTCATGTATTCATGCTCTTCTACGCGAGAGTCACTAATACGACGCTGCTCGGTATCGGCATCCGCTTTTGCCTCAGAACCCATGGTCCGGAAAATCTGTGGACCACCGCCCTTGATAATACTATTCTGATCCCCGGAACCCTGACCACCCTCTAAGGTTAAACGTAAGGGATTTTGAAAGTAGGCCGAGATACCTGCTAGGTCGCCACTGGTTGTCGAACCCAACACCCACATCAACAAAAAAAAGGCCATCATCGCCGTCACAAAGTCAGCGTAGGCAATTTTCCACACACCGCCGCCGTGCCCGCCCACGACCTTCTTGACGCGCTTGACGATGATTGGTTCTGGAGCGCCTTTTTCGGCCATTATCTATCTTTCAATTCCCGTAAATATTCGAAGGATCACTTGCCCTTGACGGCCTTGGTTTCCTCGTCTAGCTCCTTAAAACTCGGGCGCATATCGGAAAACAACACCTTACGACCGAACTCCACTGCGGCCTGCGGCGGAAACCCGTTTAGGCTCGCAAGCAGTACTGCTTTCACCGCCAAGAAAGCTTTTCCGTCTACCTCTTCGTTTTGCTCTAGGGCGCTGGAAATCGGACCCGTCACCGAGTAGCTCATCAAAATACCCAGAAAGGTTCCCACGAGAGCAGCACCAATCAATTTGCCCAGCTCTGCGGGCGGCAAACCGATCGAGCCCATCACCATCACCACCCCCATCACGGCCGCCACGATACCGAAAGCGGGAAACGCGTCGGCCATCTTAGCAATCACGCTAACTGGCACATGAGCTTCCTGGTGATGTGTCTCCAGCTCCTGCTCCATCAGCGCTTCCACCTGCTGAATGTTCAACGACCCACCCAACATCATGCGTAAGTAATCGCAAATGAATTCCGTAAGGTGGTGATCCTTTGCAATACTTGGGTATTTCTCGAACAAAGGACTGGCATCAGGCTCCTCAATATCTGCCTCTAGGGACATCAGACCATCCCGACGGATCTTTTGTAGGATTTCAAATAGTAAACACAATAGATCCAGACACTTCCGCTTATTGGTGGATGGTGACTTAAATGCGCGCGGCAACGCCGCCATAGTGGCCTTTAGATTTCGGCCCGAATTACCCGCGATCAGGTAGCCGACCGCTAGACCAACAATACTCAGCACCTCTGTCGGCTGCCAGAGCACCGCCACATTACCGCCGTGCAAGGAATAACCCAGCAGCGCACACCCTAAACCTAAAACTACCCCAATGAGCCATGTCATATCTAGTTACCCCATATCATGATGTAAATCGGTCCATTCAATCAGCCTAACCGATTAAACAAGTTCGACGATTCCAGCCGAGAAAATATTGAGCGCGCCGCCTCCAGCAAGGACTGCGCCCGCACAAGGCCCGCGGATGCCTCCGCCGCATCGGTATCCAGCAACCGCCCTCGGTGCGCCTGAAGCTCGGTCATCTTTGTCTCCAAGGCCGCGCGCGCCAAATCATTCTGGGCGTCGATCGCCCCAGCCCGCATACGCCATTGCATGATCTGATCAGTCGACTGAATAATGTCGTTCTGACGGTCGACAAATTGTGACTCTAACATTCCAGCTTTAGCAGAACGCTCCAATGACTCTACGAATAGCAAAGCATCCCTGAGCACGTCACGAGACCGTTGCTCATTGAAGTCGTATGCGTTACCAAATGCCTCCCTAAAACTAATGCCTTCGGGTACCCATACACCTGGCTCAATCTCTATCTGCTTAACATTTTCCTCCACACGAAAAATCACCGCATCAGCGTTATCAGCCTCTGGGCGGGACCAAGAACTCGTGGGCGCGTCAAACGCGGCCGGCTCACCCCATGCGAGCTTTGTCGGGTCGCCAATAAGAGTGACGGAGAGATCGTTAAAAAATGCAGGGAGCGCTTCGTGATCACCAAAATTCAAGTTGAGTGTGGTTGACGCTCCCTCAGCGCCAAGACTCTCTCCAAGGGAAATTTTCTTGATATAGGTATCATTAGACCAGACTTCAGCTCCGTAAGTCGTCCCATCAAAGGTGAGGCGCACCGAAAAATCTCCGCTGGTATAAATGCGAGCGCTGCGGTCTAAGCTAACTGTGACCGGTAACGGCGAAAACTCAATTAGGGTATCGCTGGCAGGTAGCCCATCGAGAGTAATATCCAAATTCAAGAACGCATCGGGTTGCCGTGGATATGTGTAGCGATCCACTAGAGAACCGTTTAAGTCTGTTTCAGTGTGGGTAAAACGGCCATTAAGCTCCTGCTTAAAGGAAAGAGTAAATGGAGATTCGTCGGTGCCCGCGCCCGAAATATCCCCAATAAAATAACTTCCAGAGGTGCCGTCCGGGCCACGCAACGCACCATCCGACCCACGGATCTGCATTCTCATTTCAAGGGGATTATCCGTGCCCTCTATCACATAGTCGCCAGAGCGCCTGAAAACAGCATCGGGAGCAATCATCGCCGTAGTCATACCACTACTACCGGGAACGACCGTAGGTTTCGGCGCCGCTAACCGAGCCTCATTGGTCATACGCAGGAGGTATCGGTCGTCGTTTGAATCCATCGCTACAGCAAGATCCTTTAAATGCTCATAGTTCTGCCGTGCCTGCTGAGCGACTGCCGCAAGACCGGGCACTCCGAGCGCCGGGCCGCGTGCACGTACGGCTATTTCCTGCATACTGCTCAATACGTCATGAACACTGCCGAGCTGGGAATCGGCGAGCGCCATACGGGTTGAAATAAAATCCTGATTGCTTCGCAACATTTCATAGCGTGATTTATCAAATTGAATCTCAACACCACGCGCAAGTGCCGTGGCATTTTGGGACGCTTTTGAATACTTATTTCCCGTGGAGATCTGCTGCTGATAGTTGATTGCATCCGACGCATGTCTCTGCATCGATGTCACACCAACATTCAGCATCTGATGACTACTTACGCGCATGATAAGTCACCCCGGATCACATTAACATTGATAGCAGGGTATCAAACATCTGATTTCCCGCCTGAATCAGCTTACTAGAGGCCGCGTATAGCTGCTGGAACTTCACCATATTTGCGGCCTCTTCGTCAAGATTTACCCCGGAAACCGATTCACGCCGATCGTTGAGTACTTGCATGACCGACTTATTCGCAGCATCGTCACTCAGCCATGTGGCAATTGAATTTCCCACCGTAGAAATAATGTCAGCGATCGGATCACTGAAGGTGGATCGCAACGCCTCGATTGCATAAACATGATCGGCGTCAATCACCCACTCGTTCGCATTATGGGGCGCAAGGGAAATAAGATTACGAGACAACAGGTGGGTAAGACCAGGGTCATACTCGGAACGAGTTGGATCAAGCATATCCCTTATTTTAAAAATGTCGAGAGCCGAATTTACCGCTGGAGTATTCTTCAGAAACTCATCTCGAGCCGGGTCACTCACGATCTCACCGCTGCTTACTCGAAAACCAAAAATTGGAGTCGGACTCAAATCATTCACAGTCTTGGTAATACCAATTGCCACCGCGTCGAGACGACGATTTAAATCCGGAAGGAAGTCGCGAATCACCGAAAGATAAGCGCCTACTTCGCCACCTGTGATAAACGAAGTTGCAATCGCCGGCGTAGTCGTATTCCGGTGGCGGTCCACATTTGGAATCGGCAAATCGTTGTTATAGCTCCGATAGCGAACTTGCAACTGGTCAACGTTTCCCTCGAGGTTTGTCGTCACGAACTCATGGGCAAATTCCGCTTCAACGAGGGGGATTCCCTGTAGATAGTGAGTAGCGGTTTGATCGCCACTGATCACGGACTGTCCACCTACTAATTTTTGCAAACTCATCAGCAGTCGGTCACGCTCATCTAGCAAATCCGCCGACGGCGTAAAATTACCGGTCGACGACCCTGCCATGATCTTTACATTAATCATTGCCAGTTTTTCACTGATCTGATTAACCTCCGTCAACTTTCCACGTAGCGCAATTCTTGAGTCCTCTTCCACTTGTCGAATCGATTCGGCGGTACCGATGATGCGTTGGACTACCACTTCCGCTGTGTGGGTGAGTGCCGTCCGATAGGGAACACTCTCAGGGCTTGCAACCATCTGACCGGCAGCGTCAAAGAACTTTGATACCGCTGCCGCTAGAGAGTTGTTCTCGTCAGCAACTACAACGTCCAGAAGCTCGGTAGCGTGTACAAGAGTCTCTGAATAAGATGTCTTCCCCTGCTGAACAAGGCGCTGTGATTCAAGCAGTCGGGAATAGTCGCGAGTAAATCCTTCAATTGAAAAACTTGTTCCATTGAGTAGACGAGAATTTCCAGCAAGTCCGTTGACGACCGCATTTGCATCCCGTCGGCTGTAGCCATCAACAGCGGCACCGGATACGTTTTGAGACGTTACCAGTAGTCCGGCCTGAGCAATTTTTAACCCAGACTGAGCGGTAGAAATAATCGAGCTCATATTGAGGCACCTTGCGCGACGTTCGAGTTCTCTTCAAGCAGTGCCATCTGATCACGATTTTCGATCTGCCTCATCATCTGCTTCACCATGGGTTCCGCAAATCCAATGCCGCCCTGTTGACTGACAAGGAAGGCCAACTGATCGTTCACCATCTTGTCGTAACCAGCCATCGCGCCGCCCGCATTCGTATCAAACAATGGTTTGCGGGCGAGCTCCACCCACTGACGCACCAACACGGCTTCAAACCCGCGTGCCGCATGCTCCAACTGGGCGCGGGTATCCCCCTTAACCTTTAGACGCTCCGCCTGCGCCTGCTGGGCAGCAATGTCCCACGGGGAGATGGTCTGAACGGGTCTCATGATTATTTCTCTGATTATTGAGAGTCAGATTACTTCCAGATCCGCCTGCAACGCGCCGGAGGCCTTCAATGCCTGTAAGATCGCCATTAAGTCAGACGGCTTCGCCCCAAGAATGTTCAAAGCGCGCACCACATCATCGAGCGATGCACCGGCGGGAACCTTCACCAAGCCGCCTTCCGAACCCCCTTGCTCTATCTGAACCTGCGCATCATTTGTCACGGCGGTCTGACCACGGCTAAAGGGTTCCGGCTGGCTCACTGATGCGTCATTTTGTATCTTGACCGATAGGTTCCCGTGTGCAACAGCAGAGGGCTGAAGCTTCACGGCCTGGTTCATCACCACCGATCCGGTCCGCGCATTAACGACCACCTTAGCGCGCTCGCCACCCCCGGTCACCGTCAAATTCTCGAGCTCCGACATAAACGCTACGCGCGCAAGGGGCTCTGATGGAACGGAAACCCTCATCGACCGCGAGTCCTGCGGCATTGCTACTCCAGCGCCAAACCGCTTAGCAATCGCCTCAGATACGCGACGCATCAGAGAATAATCACTCTGATGAAGATCGAGCTGCACAAACTCACTCGGTGGCTGGCTAGGCAACGATCGCTCGACTAATCCTCCACCCGAGATTCGGCCCACAGATAAATGATTGATGGTAGCGCTTGACCCCCCCGCCGCTGCGCCGGCACCGCCCACAAATATACTGCCCTGCGCCAGCGCGTAAATCTGGCCATCCGCACCACGCAGAGGTGTCATTAGGAGCGTTCCACCACGCAGGCTCTTCGCGTTGCCGATCGAGGACACCGTAAGATCGATCTTCTGACCGGGACGTGCCAAAGCCGGTAGATCCGAAGTAACCATCACGGCCGCGATATTCCTTGTCTGTGCGGACACTCCGGGAGGTATTGCTACACCCAATGACTGCAGCATCGCTAGAGTGCTCTGTAAGGTAAATGGACTCTGGGTAGTTTGATCACCCGATCCATCTAACCCCACGACTAATCCATAGCCAATCAACTGGTTCGAACGCTCCCCTGCTACGTTCGCAATTTCCTTAATCCTCTGCTGAGCGTTCACACTGGGCGCGACAAAGGATTGAAGGGTTAGAAAAACGGCTAAAAACGCAATCATTCCAGAATGCGTTTTTACCAAGGAAAATAACGTCTTCATGTCTCTATCCTCAGAATGGTGAGAGCTTCATAAACGCACGCGACAGCCACCCTGGGGCATTAACGTCATCTCCAAACCCTCGGCCTCGATACTCCAATCGAAGATCGGCAATCTTTGAGGATGTCACAGCATTACGAACAAGATCGGACGGATTAACAACCCCACTGACCCGAATGACCTCTTCCTCCGAACTCACCGCCACTTGTTTCTCGCCAGCCACAACCAAATTACCATTTGGCAGAACCTCCAGAACCGTCGCCGTAATCGTGCCTGTGAATGCGTTTTGCGCGCTTGACGACCCCTTGCCTTCAAACTCTAAGGTGCTATCGGCCGACAGCCCATTCACGGAGTCCCCAGCGGCCTTCGCTCGACCAGCAATATTTCGTGCAATCGCCGCGCCGGGCAGTCCCTTCACTACGCCCGAAATATTGGTCAGGGAGGACATATCGGCCGTCACGTCTGCGGTAGCTGTCTTCTCCGCCGACGCATTACTCGATCGATTGGCACTGGTCCGCTCATTGAGCGTGATAATTAACGTGTCGCCCACATTGCGCGCACGCGGATCTTCAAATAGAGGACGGAACTGTGCGGTCGATGCCGCCGACGTTGGAAAAAGACTGCCGGCATTTGCGGGCTGTGCATTCACGGCGGGTGGACGAATGGTCGTTGTACCCTTTACCAATGGCTCTTTGTCCGCTGTGGCACAACCCATAAGCATCGCAGTCGCTAGCGACATCAAAAAGATTATTCCAACATTCTTAAAATTCATTTTGATTAAACCTGTGAGAGTCGACCTAACATATCGTCCGATGCGCTGATGGCGCGAGTGTTGACCTCATAAGCCCGTTGAGCAACGATTAGGCTGACCAGTTCCTCCGCCAAATTAACGTTCGATGCCTCAATGAAGTTTTGCTTCAGCGAACCAAACCCATTAGAACCGGGAGCACCCTGCTGAGGGTTGCCCGACGCAGACGTTTCAAGATAAAGATTCCCGCCAATCGACGTCAGTCCAGCTGGATTTGCAAACGTAGCGAGCTGTATTTCACCGGCGTTTTGAGATGCTGTCTGACCCTGTGTCGTGTAGGTGACGACACCACTTTCAGAAATAGCAATTGAGGTGGCTTCCACCGGAATGGTAATTCCGGGTGCAATGGTGTACCCCGCCTGAGTCACAATCTGCCCTGTGGCGCTGCGGGTAAGATTGCCGTCGCGTGTATACGCCACGGTGCCATCGGGGAGGTTAACCTGCAGAAAGCCATTGCCGTAAATCGCGACATCCAATGGATTTTCGGTGCGATTCAACGCACCTTGAATGTGAACGCGCTCTGTCGCCGCCACCCGTGCACCGGCGCCAACCTGTAGGCCGGATGGCGATTGTGCGTCACCAGTGGTGGGGCCTCCCGGTTGACGAATTGTCTGATAGATCAGATCCTCGAACATCGGCTTTACACGCTTATACCCAGCCGTCGTACCATTCGCGAGGTTGTTCGAGATGGTGTCCAGATGAGTCTGCTGTACATCGAGCCCGGTTTTAGCAATCCAAAGAGAGCGCATCATGATCGGGGTTCCTTTACTAAAAAAGTAAATTAAAAGTTTGATGCCGTCATCAGGCTATTGGCTTGACGGGAATTTTGTTCGGACATTTGAATCATCCGCATGTTCAGTTCGAACATACGCTGCTGGTTTATCATCTGCACCATCGCATTAGCGGTACTCACGTTACTGGTTTCGTAAGACCCCTGTATCACCCGAACCGACGGGTCGGGTTGAGCGACTGGCTGATCTTTAGGCAGCTCGAATAGCCCATCCTCGGCACGCACAAGATCGCGAATATTGGGATTCACCAGCTTTAGTTGACCCACCTGATTTAATCGCTGCTCACCGTTCTCACGAACCCAGATGGTGCCATCTCGATTCATTTCGACATCAGCACCCGCAGGAATGGTGATATTGCCGCTATCACCAATAATCGAGATATCACGTCCAATTCGAAGAACGCCATTTTCATCGCGGAAGAAGCGGCCGTTTCGCGTGTAGGCCTCACTGCCGTCTGCACGTCGCACCGCAAAGAATCCCTGTCCTTGGATCGCAAAATCAAAAGGGTTATCGGTCGACTCAATCGGGCCCGGATTGAACATCGCCGTTGGAGTCGAGTCCACAACAAAGGCGCGCGAATCCGCCTGCTCGCCTTCTAGCGGAACCGCTCGAAATGCGGTAACAACCTCGCGAAAGCCGGGTGTGTGCACATTGGCCATGTTGTGGGCAGTGTTGGCTAACTGCCCCATAGTATGTTTGGCACCCGTCATCGCAGTGTAAGCAATCCGATCGATCATGATCCTAGTCCTAACAGCCTAAAAAAACCGTCTGGATTAACCCCCGGTCATTCGAATTGTCGTGCTCAGGGTATCGTCAAACGCGCGAACCGACTGGGAGTTTGCAGAGTACATGCGCTGCATCTGCATCAACTTCACCAGCTCGTTGGTCAGGTCCACGTTAGACGCCTCTACGGCACTTGCTCGAATCTCGCCCAAGCCTTTAGTGCCCGGCTTGCCCACGATGAACCCCTCGATGCCAGGATTCTCCTGCGCCTTTGCCATAAATACGTTACCGCCTACCGCCACTAAGTCATTCACAGCGTTAAACTGCACCAGCGCAAGCTGACCTGAGATATATTGGCGCCCGTCGCCGTAAGAGCCAACAATCTTTCCCTCTTTATCTACGGTCACCGCATTAATCTGCGCCACTGAGCTGCCATCCTGAGTACTCAGATCCACTGAGAACGGCGTCGCATAATTGCGCGCGCCAGTGAGATCCACATCAAAGCTCAATGCCTGCATGTTCTGCGGGTCGGCCGTGCCCGTGGTTGAGATCACCGAGTTCAGCGTTACTTTCGACTTAAAGGCGGCATCACCGGATTCCGCGTCGTACACCAAGGAATCAATATTTTTTCCGCCCCAAAACGACATCACAGCAATCGGATCATAGGAACTGGCAATGGTTGCCTCTAAGTTCTGGGGATCCCGAGAATTAAATGCCGGATCTGTATTGTTAAAGTACTTGTTATCTAACTGGCCATAGACCTCGTATTGTGTGGTTACCGCATAGAACTCTTGGCTGCTTGTTGCATTGTAGATATCACCTTTCATTACGACCTTTGATCCATCCTGGGCAGTGAGCGCATAGGAAATTGGATCGTAAAATAACAACCCGGCATCCGCTGATACTACTGCCGCTTGCGCTGTAGCATCCAGCTCGATATCAAGCGTTATCTCTCCAGTCGTAGAGTTCACTCCAGTAATTCGAGCGGCTGAAGACGTTGGATTGGCACTGCCAAGATTCTCCGAATACCAAAGGTACTGCCCCTCAGCAATGTAATTCGGGAATGTGACCTCGCCTGCGCCGGTACCAACGGGTAATGTAAGAACGGTCACCCCTCCCACCGTCGCCTGAGTCACGACATTGTTGCCCGTGCTCTCGTACTTCCCGGCGGGGTTATAAAACTTTACTTCTGTACCAGCGTCATAATCAATGCTGAGTACGGGCGCAGCGGAGACGGCGACCGTGGAATCCCCACTTGCTGGGGCGGTGGTCACAACCTTGCCAGAGTCAATGCCATTGATCACCACCCTGGCCCACTGGTCAATACTCGTTGTAACACTCACGTCCATCGAAGCACCACCACCCGAAAACGTGCTATCCAACCGTGTGGATCTGCCCGGACTGGTAAGGAACTCAATGCCCGCGGAGGTATCCGCGGTTAAGTAGACATTGTTGGCGTCGGAGCTACCAAACTGATGCGCCACCTGGCTGGCTGGGTAGTAGAACTGCTGACTTGAACTATCGTAATTAATCACCATCTCTTTATCCTGAACCCGGCGATAATAGAGCGTTAAAGTGTGCTCACCGCCGTTGTCTTCACGACTAAATACGGTTTGTGAGACTTTATGATGATAGGTAGTGGGCACCAGCGGGTTGAACTGCACATTGCCGGAAGTCAAGAAAGCATTAGTCCGAGCATCCAAGGTCACTGCGATCTCGGAAGTCGTAGTCGTCACCGGCGGCAACTCCGTAGGCGGCATTGTCAACTTGTTCAACGAATCACCATCGTCAATCGTGACGCCGTTAGTTGACGCGTAACCGGTAAGGTACATGCCATTTTCGTTCACGATGTAGTTTTGACCTTGAGCATCTTGCTCGGCCGACACGGCAAACTGTCCATTCCGCGTGTAATAGATCTCTTTGGGGTTAGTGCTCGATGCCACCTGGAACATACCATTAGCCCCGGTGATCGCCATGTCGAGCGTGTTCGCAGAGTCCTGAATGCTGCCCATATTAAACAGACGGCGAATGTTCTGCTGTAACGTTCCCTGACCCGCACGGGCAGGATCCATCGGATTCAGCGCTTTGAAAAACTGATCCTGAAATAGGAATTCGCCGGCCTTGTACCCTACCGTGGCGGCGTTCGCGATGTTTGTGGAAATCACGTCGATCGCAGTGCTATTCGCGCGCAATCCTGATACACCAATTCCATAGTTACTCATGCCCGACTCCTTCTTTCCTAGAATACTTTGTTAAAAAAGTGTTTAAAATTTTGATCGCTGTTATTACTGCAGCACCCACTGCTTTACATCTTCTGGCTTCACCATCCGACCATCCGCCAGCGAAAGATTCATATCTGTTCCGTCACGTGCGACCGCCGTCACCAGTGAGGCCACCATGGTCTGGCCGACCAGAGTTTTCTCACCGTTGGCGCCGGTAATCTGCAAGAAATAATTTCCTGGTTGTAAGGCCTGACCATAGGAGTCCAGTCCATCCCAATAGAAATTGCTCATTCCAGCCGGTGATGGCCCAACCTTCCGGTTAAGCACCTGGCTTCCTGAGCTATCGGTGATCTTGATTGTGGTCTCCGCAACCGGTGCATCAAAGTTAGCGCCGACCACCACACCGTTATAGCCGTCATAGTTAATTTTATTGCTCGAAACCATGGCAGAGCGGCCCACCGTGGAGGACTGCGTCATAAAGTCGGACACCTGCATTTGCGACACCAGGGACTGCAACGACTTATTCATACTATTAATACCATCCACCATATTTAGCTGAGCGAGCTGCGATGTCATCTCCGCGCTCTCCATTGGGTTCATCGGATCCTGATTCTGTAACTGAACCGTCAGCATCTTGAGGAAATTCTGCTGAAGCTCTTGTGTGGATTGACCGTTCACGGTCTTGGCAGCGGTAGTGGCGGGTTCGTAGAACTTTAAGCCCGAGATATTTAGATCTTGTAAGGTAGTGGCCATTGTCAGGGTCGCTTTTTTAGTCGTTTAAGTTACTTGCCCATACTCAGAGTGCGCGTGACCAGCAGGCGCGTATTACTCATGAGTTCAAGATTCATTTGGTATGAACGTGATGCGGAGATCATGTTCACCATCTCTTCCACGGGGTTTACGTTCGGCATCTCGATATACCCTTGGGCGTCCGCACGCGGATGGCCCGGCTTATACTCTTTACGCAGCGGTGCGTCGTTTTCAACGATATTGGCGACTTCTACGCCCGCACCGGGCGTGCCTTGAATTGGCGTGGTTCGAAACACCACTTGGCGGCCACGATAGGGGCGCCCATCGGGACCCTCCAACGTTTCCACGTTGGCAATATTGGATGCGGTGGTATTCAGCCGAATGGATTGGGCCACCAGACCGGTAGATCCAATTTCAAATGCGCGCATCAGGCTCATGAAGGGGCTCTCCTATTCACTAGCCGGGTTGACCGCTGATGGCCTGAATGCGGCTCTTAATGCTTGAGCCAAAGAACTCAATAGCGGCCTGCAGCATCATGGTGTTCTGCGCAAAGTGGGCCCGTTCGGTATCCGGATCGACAGTATTTCCATCAAGTGCGGGCTGCAAGGGGCGTCGATAGAGCAGATTGGGAGAGTCCCACTCTGCGCCAACCTCACCCGTCAGGTGGGTCGGTGCGGTACGGCTCACCTCTAGCCTGGGATTGATCTCAAAGCCACTCAAGCGTTGCTGCAAAACATCGGCGAATTGGATATCGCGCGCCTTGTAATTGGGGGTATCCGAGTTCGCCAGATTCGACGCGAGGATCTCTTGACGATAGGCGCGCGTGAGCAACGCTTTTTCGTGAAACGCGAGCGAGTCGTATTGCGGCATTAGATTCATGCACTACCCCCTGCAAGTTATGGGCCAATTTATCCGCAGAGAAATTGGGTTTGCCAAAACCTAAGCAAGTGGCATGCCAAAAAAATAAATCATTAAAAATCAATGACTTATAAATATATTCGGCTCGAAAATTAGAAAAAGAGCCGATCTGGTGTTTAGACCAGATCGGCGACTCGGCAAAAAATACCGAGCCTGAGAGGAAAGTTATTCCGCAGTCGGCCGATTAAAAACGGCCCACGAGCTACTGAACGGAGGAGGATGGGCGTCCCGAGGAGTCGGTCACAGGCACGGACCCCCGTGATTCCTTAATCAGGCGACTACTCGACGCCTGGATGGGACGCGTGTTGTTGGGATAAAGCCTGGAGAAAATCGCAATCTGCTCGGCAGACACCCCCACTGGGGATTTCAGCACGTACCACGTCACCCCCTCGGTACAAGGAGGTGTGGTCAGTGAGCCCATATAGGTGTAATACGCCCGATCGGCAGGCAGCACCTCGGACAAGTCCAAGGTCACGTCGGGCGGGGACACCGGCTCTAGACGCACCAAAGGAATGTGATTCCAGATCTGCTGAATGAATTGGTTTTCCTGTCCCGAGGGGGTCAGCAACACTGATACGGCTGCTAATCGGCCCTGCATATCGCGAAAATGCATCTGCATGCTCATGCCAAAGGCCTTCCCGTTGACGCGCTCCTCGGCGGGATGACGAAATTCGATGTGCGTTAACCGATGGTAGCTCCCCATCACACTGATCGATCCGCCCTCGAGATAGTGCACCTCAAAGGTTTTTCCCGTATCAACAAGTTTTATCTTGGAAGGCTTAAAGTCGAAATTGATCGCGGGAAGATCAACGCCCACACCATCCCGCAGGTCGATCGGAGATTGAAAGCGCCCTTTCTCGCAAGCGGCATAACTCGGATGCAATTTTCCCCACATCGCAGGACCGCGATCCCCGTCGTAGGCCCACTCGACAGGCGCCGTCGGCTTGGGGAGACTCATGGATTTAGCGGCTGGCTTAGCCTCTGATTTGCCGCCGCCAAGCGTGACTGGGGTAAACGCCGGCTCACTCGATTTTGAAGCAACGGGGCGTGCCTGTGGCTTTCCGGCCGCTGCAGCCGACGCACCGTCAGCGGCGCCCGAGGACTGCCCGGTTGGCTGCGCGACTGCAGTGGAAGAGGCCGGTGGGGGAGAATCCACGGCTCGAATCACGAGCTCTCCCTGCCCTTGCATACGATCGCGAATCGCCTGACGAATTGCCTCATCTCCCTTCGCCGGCACAGCACCCGGTGCTGTGCCTTGTTGGGCAAGCTTTGTGGCGGCTGTACCGTTGACCGTGACCTGCGGCTTTGCCGACTCTTGCTGCCCCGGTATGGGGGTGATCTGCACTCCGGGTTTCGGTAATGGCGGGGGTTCCGCCGCGACGGCTAGCGCACCAATGCACAGTCCGACCCCCCCCAACAGGCCAATAGCAATCCGGTTTTTGTGGTGATGTCGCATAACAGGTTTTCCTCTCGGAGGGAAAAACGGCTTTTGCGCTAGGGACGTTTAATTTCGCAGGCCCAATCGAATCAGGGAAAAAGGCGAATCGAGGGCCCTGGCCACGAAAACCGGCATATCGGGTAACAAGATGATCAGCACCAAAAAAGCGAGCGGCACCGTAATCGCAAATCCCACGGAGAATAGATTGAACTGCGGACTGGTACGGGCCAAGATCGCCTGAATCACATAAAACAGCAGATACACCACGATGGAGGGCAGCGCCAGAATCAGCCCTAACTGAAATGAACGGGAAATTAATCCTGTCACCGCAGGCAAGGCCCAGACGCTGGGCCACTGCCCAAATGGCAGGGTTTTAAAGCTGTTGATCACTACCTCTAAAAGTGCTAAGTGCACGTTTAGGACAAACGCTAAAGCGATTGCCGTAAAGCCCAAAAACTCCCCCATCAGGCCGGATGCCACGTTCGGATCACGGGTGTATCCAGTGGCAAACGATAATCCCGTTTGAATCGATAGGACTTCCGCCGCCACTTCCACCGCCATCAACCCCAGTCGAATCACAAAGCCCACGAATACGCCGATCAGCAATTCGGTCGCCGCCGCCAGGAACGTGGCCGGCACGAGCCCAAATGCGCGCACTTCGTCAACCACACCGGGCAAGACCGCAGTGGCGATCATCAGGGTCATCATGAGACGAAGCCGCATAGGAAAAGCACGAAAAGCAAACACCGGCGCAGATAAAAACATACCGAAAATACGTAACGACACGTACATCAGGCCGGTAGCCCACTGCATGAACAGATCTGCCGGAATGGACAGCATATTGAACGTGTCGCTTCGCTACTGCATCAGGCTCGGAATGCGAAGAATGATTTCCCGCAAATAGTCCGAGAATAACCCTAATAGGCTGGGCCCTGCCATCAGGATGACGACGGCAAGCACAACGATCTTCGGCACAAACGCGACCGTGGTTTCGTTTAGCTGCGTCGCGGCCTGCAAAATACTGATGATCAACCCAACGATCAGAAGCCCTAATAAGATTGGACCACTCAAAAAAAGCGCCATGCGCAACGCCTGAAACACTAGCTCAATGACCAGTGATGCCTCCATGCTAGCCCCCCATCCTAAAACTCTCCACCAAGGAGGCCGCCAGAATCCCCCAGCCATCGGCCATGACAAAAATCAAGAGCTTCAGCGGCAACGAAAACATCATCGGCGAGACCATGACCATCCCTAGAGAAGTGAGAATGCTCGCCACAGCGAAATCGATGGCGATAAACGGAAGGAAAATCATAAAACCAATGATGAAACCAGTCTTAATCTCAGAAATCGCGAACGCCGGAATCAGCACGGACATCGGGATGTCCTCCCGAGTTTGAATCGGCTCGCCATGGAGTTTCGCAAAGAGTGCCAAGTCATCCTGGCGGGTCTGTTTCAACATAAATGCCTTTAAGGGCTTACTGCCGATATCAATAGCCTGGTCAAACGAGATCTTTTTCTGGGTGTACGGAACGTACGCTTTATCGTAGATCGGGTCCAACACGCCTGGCTTCATGATAAAGAGCGTCAAAAACAACGCCAGCCCCACTAATACAAGATTAGGGGGCATGGTGGTCAGCCCCAAAGCCTGACGCAGCAGCGCAAACACGATCAAAATCCGCGTAAAACTCGTCATCAACATCAATACCGCTGGCAGAAACGTGAGTGCGGTCAGCACGATGACCGTCTGCACCGGCACCGAGTACGTATTGCCGCTCACGGTCACCAGTGGCAAGGACTGGGCATAGGCCGTGGCCCCCAGGGTCAGCGCACCCACCACTGCACCGATAATGGCCAAACGCTTCATTTTTTCACCTTTCGCAACAGCTCCGATAAACGCGCTGCGAAATCCGTCGGCGCGGGTGACTGACTCATACCGCGTACCTCGTCGGGACTGAGCTCGGCCAGCAAGGTGATCTGGGATGGCGTATGTCCCAGCACATACACTCGACCAACCACACTGCAGATCACCACACGCTCCCGGGGACCCAGGGACTGGACTGACAACACGCGAATGGAGGCATTGGGCACGGTGGCCGTCATGTTTTTGTGCACCAACCAGGCCACCAAGAGCACCACGCCCGCCAAAAGCAGGAGTGTGATGAATGTCAGCCAGATCATGCTGCCACCACCAGCGTTAGGGGTGTAGACCGATGCCGCGATGGACGGGGGCGGCACGCCGCCCCCGGAGGGGGTCTGGGCCATCGCCCACACCGGACACCCGGCGCTGGCGAGAGATAGGATAAAGCGGTGAAGACTTAGGGGGCAGGCGCCCTGCTCAGACCGCGGTTCACACTGTTGTTGTCCCGCCATCTGATCCCCCTTTTTTGATGTTGGTCTAGCGGTTAATCTTTCTTAGACGTTCCGCCGGAGTCACGATTTCGGTTAGCCGAATGCCGTAGCGATCATTCACAATCACCACCTCGCCCTGAGCAATCAGACAGCCATTTACGACAACCTCTAGCGGTTCACCCGCTAGCATATCAAGTTCGATGACGGAGCCGTAGGACAGCGCCAGCAGGTTGCGGATCTGCATCTTGGCCCGGCCCAACTCCACCGTGACCTGCACCGGCACATCGACCACAAGGTCAATATCGTTAATGGCCGGTGGCGCGGCTCCCACGACCGCATCATCGTCCAGCGAGGCGTAATCGGCTGGCCTGACGCTTGCCGCGTCGGCGCGACCTTTCAGGCCTTCGGCCAGGGCCTCGGCGCCCGTTGTAGTGTTCTCTTCCATGATCTTCCGTTCCTCTCTTGCTCAATACTTCCTGTGAATTAACCCTAAACCTTATGCCTCTGCGGCGGGCGACAGATCGGCCGCCTGGCCCGCAGGCTCCGCCGCCATGGCCGCCTGAAGGGCTTCGCCGGCCCGAGCCTCGCGCCGCTCGTACAACTCCCCACGTTCCTCGCCACGCATCACGCTGGGGCCCAACCGGCCCCGCTCCAACGGCGCTTTCAGATAGTCCACGGGGTGCTTAATGCTCTCTACCTTGACCGCATAGCGTCCATTTTTCACGCCATATTTGCCACGAATCACCGGCAAACCGTCCACGTATACCGTCACAGGATCGACGATTTCAATGGGAATGATCTCGCCAACCGCCATCGATAGGACATCGCCCAGAAGCATCTGCTTACGGGCTAATACGGCCACGGCCTCCAAACTCGCCGACTGGACTTCATTGTGAAGGGTATCCACCCAGACCTGATCAGGCTCGGTGACCAGCTGCATGTTCTCGTACAACACACCCTTGAGCGGCTCCAACACCCAGAAGGGAATGCAAAGATCCACATCGCCCGCACGACCATTAATATCAATCGTGAACTTAGCGTGCATCACCATTTCGTCTGGGCCAGTGATCTTCGCAAACGCAAAGTTCGTTTCTTGGCGCATGAAATCGAACTTCATTTCATGGACAGATTTCCAGGCTTTTTCATACTCGTTGAGCAGTCCATCCATGATGCGACGGACAATTCTCAACTCGGTGGCCGTGTATTCCTTCACGCTGGTGCGAGGGTTTAAACGCCCCTCGCCACCAAACATATTATCAATCGCAATGTAAATCACGCCGGGATCAATACACCAACACCCCGTACCGCGCAGCGATCGAATATTGACGATATTGATGTTCGTCCGCTCGGGCAACTCGGAAATGTACTGGGCGTAAGTCTTTACTCGAGGCAGGTGAACCCGCACCTCCACCGGAGAGCGGATCATGTTAAACAAGGTTAAACGAACTGTTCGGGCAAATTTTTCGTGAATAAGCTCCAGCGTGGGCATACGCCGGCGCGACAGGCGCACCAGCTTATCAAACATACTCTTTTGCTCTTCAACCTTGGCGCGATAAGCCTCGTCCATACCCTCGGCCAGACTCTGAGGGCCGCTGGGATATTGCGGCTCTTTGTCGGCGGGCTCGGATCGCTCCTGGGACTGGTCGTTATCGTTCTCAGCCATGGTTACAAATTTAGAATGAGGTCTGCACTAACAATTAAATTACTGCATCACGAGACGATCAAACAACACGCCTTGCACCGGTAGGTCCATGTCCGTGACCTTCCAGTACTGAGCGGCCGCCTCAATGGCCGTTTGGCTTAATCGTTCGCCCGCCGTGGTCTGCTTTGGAATAGCACCGATACGCTCCAGGTTCGCCAGATCGGCGGACTCCAGGCGCTGCTGCAGAATGTAAATCGCGGTTAACTGCGGTTCGATAATGGCGTTAATGACTAAGGCGATTTCTTTGGCCATCGCATTTTTGCCATCTACCGTGGCCAGTTCTTGCATGGTGCGCGAGGAGAGTACCAACAGAATTTTGTCGCGAATAATGGGCATGAAGTTTTTGATCTTAGCCTCCGTGGTGGCTTCACCCGTGCGCAGAAGAATCTTGGTCTGCAGATAATGCTCACCACCGCGGCCCGGCAGGTTCACCGTAAACTCGTCCATGGCCACGAATCGAGGAGGCTTATTCTCCTTGCGAAATTCCATCTGTTTTTTCAGTTGGTATTCCGGCGTGGCTTCCAGTTCGGCCTGCTTGCGCTTGGCCTCGGCCTGGCCCTGCGACCACATGTAGTAGCCCGCACCACCGCCGATGGCCACCACCGTGCCCAAAATGATGAAGATGAGCCCTTTTTTGCTCTTTTTCGGGGGGGCTTCAGCACCGTCTGCCGTGCCACCCGCCGCGCCGGCGGCCTCTACTGCTGCATTTTCTTCAGCCATAATGCTCTCTCTATTAATTCAACGTTACGCCACAAAATGAATTCCGTCACCGGTTCCCATAGACTGGGTAGACGATGCCGTGCTCCCACCACCGATTAATGATGTCCCCGATTTCACTTTAGTCGGATCTCCTCGCTCAGTACCACCTGTGCCACCGCCCTGCCCTTGACCAAACGCCATGGCATTGGCAAAGGCATTAGATTCCTGCCGTTCGCGCATCTCTAGATTCAAAGCCAACCCCATTTGGGCCATATCCTGCCTTAAGAAATGGGCACTGCCCTCTAGGCGGGACTTCATCGCTTCCGATAAGCCGTCCACTAGTAGGGTGGCCCGGCCAGCGCCGTCCAGCTTAAGATCTAGACGAATGGGGCCTTCATTGGGAGGGGTGACCTCCAGTACTGCACGACCGCCGCCCTGTCGCGTCAATTTCAGCACTTCCACATTGAGCGGGCCCGACGCCAGACTAGCCCGAGCGGCCTCTACGCGACTTTCCGCGCGGGCCAAGATTTCAGCGTGACTTGGGCCAGCGCTCGACATCGCCTCGACGCGTTGCGCCAAGGTGCGTGCACCCTCTGGCGACGAGATCGCGGGATCCGTCACCGGCCGCACCAGTGCGCCAAAGTCGGTCACAGGCTTTGCTGGAACATGATGTTGTCCGGAATTCTCAGCATTGGCACCCCCACCTTTGTCTTCGGCGCCCGTAAAGTGCTCCGAACTTGATGCGGCCTGCAAGATGCCTCGCGTGGCAGTCCCCGGTAGGCCGTCCGCCTCGGGCTCTGGCAGATGAGGAGTTGATTTCGACTCACCAGAGTCCCTCGTGAGGACCGCTACCTGAGCAAGTGTCTGGGCAGCGGTACTGCCCTCCGCTGCACTGATACTTGCGCGATCCGGAGCGGCCACTGTCATAGTGGTGTCGGGTGTCACCACCGTACTTGGCTGTGCGGCCGATGCGTTACTGGCCCTGCTGTTACCGGCGCCACTTGAAGGGGTACTGGCAGTGTTGCTGGTGACATTACCCGCTGCCGCGACTTCATCCTTCGGTGTCGCGACCACGGCATTCGCGATAGACGGCGCCTCGGCGCTCGCCAGACGCGCCTGCGCGGATCGATCGGCGATAGACAACGCCGTAGGAACCCCGAGCGGATCGCTCGTATTCGCCGGCGCTACCATCTCGCCCACAACTTTACTGGTTTCACGGTCAAGATTGGTGGGCAACGAAAGATTTGCAGCCAGGATTTGCGTGCTGATTGTCTTGGCTGCGGCAGGCTGATCGGAGAGTTTTTGAGTCGCCACCGATGGAGCCACCTGCATCACCTCGGCACTGCGAGCGGCCTCCGCCGCTTGAATATCCTGGCGCTCTTGTACCTTTTGTGAGGCCTGTACCTCGCTCGGCTTTAACACCGATGGCGCACTGATGAGGCTCATAGATGACGGCGATGCCTTATTTTCGCCGGCGTTTACCGCCACGCTTGGTACGCCATTTGACGTTACCTGGGCATCATTAACATCTCCCAGCGCGACGGACGATGTTGTTGCCCCCTGCACTGAGATTCCACTTTCTTGGGCACCCGTAGTGACTGCCGATGCTGACACCATTGCGTTAGCTGGGGTAGCCGCCCCGGTGTTTAACGAGGCAACGTTCAGCCCACCCGGGGAAGACGGTCCGGGAACGTTCGGTTTTGATGGGACTGCCACAACATCCGCAGCAACGCGCTTTGACGACTGATCCTGTGCAGTGTTATCCGTGACTACGCCATCCATCGATGGAGTGGCGTTGGCGCGTTGAGCGGCGCCTGCTGCCGGCGAGGCCACCGGTTGATCTGTGCCCGTGGCTGACGATGATGCAGCCTGCTGGCCGGCCACCATACCGCCGGTTTGCGTCGTTGAAGAGGTGTTGCGCGCCTGCGAAACGGTAACGGTCGACTCGGTTAACGTCTCCGTTAAGGCCAGATCTCGCCCGACACCACTTGCGGATCCATCCGCATTCGCCGTATTCGACACTGTTGGGTTTTGAATAACCGGGTTAGCAGAATCTACCGTCGCCACACCGCTCGACGATACCCTATCCCCCGAAGCGGACGCGGCACGCAGCATAGCGGCCGTGGACGCATCTGCATTACTCACTCGCGACGAGGCAGCCTGCCCCATGGGAAGCGGGGTCTTCTGCGACCCCGCAGGAGTATTGAGCACCTTGGAAGTTAACAAATCCGAATTCGGATTCGGCGACCCTGAAGATGCCTGGGATTGCAATACTTCCGTCGATAATGCCTCGACGGTGTTCACTGTAGCCGCACCGACCGTGGTGTGATCGGCACTGACTCCTGCTGCCCCAGCATCGGAGGCTACTTTTGACGATGCGTTCATCCGTGAAACACCCACTTCGGGCACCAGCACGGTCACCGCCCCTTGCGTGGACGTGGACGCGGCGACAGTCGCCGCCTCTGAAGGCGCCGCCGCAGTTACTACCGAACGCAACGTGGCGCTGTCGGTTGACATGGGCACTAACACGGCGATACCCGCCACACCACTGGATGTGGGGGCACTCATGACCACGGCAGGGCTGGCATTATTAGTCGTCGATAAGACGGGGGAATGAGTGGCGGTTGGGTCCGCTGTCGATGCCGTATGCCCCTGAGGTTCACCCTGTCCTAGCGACTGCTGTCTTGATCCCTGTACAACGGACGGATTGCTCGACGATTTGATGAACTGATTTCTCAACGCGTGTTCAAGCGCCGGCGGCAACGAACCGGGCAACGACGAGGACCCGCTTTGCGTGGGTGACAGCTCCGGCTCGCCCACAGCAGACTGACCGGTAAGTGGCGTTGTAGCGTTGATGGGTTCAGTCACGCCCGACACTGTTGGTGCACTGTTGGATACGACACTCGCCACGTTCGACACCACCGCTTGCGCCGATGCGCCCGCCCCGAGGGGCAGTGCGACGCCTGGTGCTACGCCGAGGTTTTTAATGGAAGCGCCATCTGCGAGTTGATCGGCTTGTCCGCTCGTCGCTAAGTCAATCTTGGCGGCACTTTGCTCGCTCAACGAGAGTAACGTGCTCGACCCCACAGAGGCCGTGCCGTCCTGTGCGGTCTTCCCCATGGAGTGGGCCTCGGAGGGGGGCACCAAAGCTTGCGAGGACGACCCAACCGGGAAATCTCGCTCCTGGAGGTCAAGAAGTTCGGTTGTACCCTTTTCGATCGTAGCGCCATCGGATTCCGATCCAGAAGACGACACCAAGGCTTGTGCATAAGCCCCAGACTGGGAATCGAGCCCTTGCCCGTTACTCAACTCAGCATTGGGCAACCGAGTTGGAACCGTATCGGACGACGGCAGTACTCTTGGCTGTTTTTCGGCAAATTTTGCCAATATTTCACGCTGAACACCTACTTGTCTCGGCAGATTCTGCCCAGAACTCTTGTTACTTAGATTTCCCGGGGAGCCCGAATTGGTTGCGGCACCCTGCTTCGCGGCGATTGCAGCAGCTAACTCTGCGGCAAAGGGGTGTTTCTGAGAGCGCTCTGGACTGGCCTGTCCCGCTTGACCCATAGCTCCACCATCCGCAGGCATCCAAGGCGCAATCGCGCCGAAACCTGCCGTTTCTGAGGGGGCTCCTGGGACTGGAATGCCGATACTACGAACCGGGGGCATGCTGATCCAACCTTTTCAAAAGAAAGTTGAACCAACTTAAGCATCTTTCGTGCCAGTGTTTCCTTGCCCTGGAGCAAACGGGTTTTTTCGGTGCGAAAAAGAGTCCTCGATCTCCTGCCACTCAGATTGTTCCGCCTCTTGTCGGGCCTCGCGGGCCCGCCGATCCATAGCGCGATCCAAACCCTGACTTTTCAGTTTTGCGGCGAGGGCCTCCCGGTTGGCCTCCTGGAATCGACGATATAAGTCAGCATTCGCTAACTCTTGATCTTTCGCCCCCGCCAGAAGTCGGGCACGAAAGGCCATAGTGTCACGCAAAGTGGCCACCGAGACGCCCTTGGTCGCACCCTGAACGGCCGCCTCGCCATATTGGCCAGCGTATTGGATGACCTGGTCATTCAGATCCTTTGCCTTTGCAAACTCACTGGCCAATCGACGGGCTTTGGCCATCGCCGTGTCCTGGCGCACCTTGGCCAGTCGTGCCATGGCCGCCATGGCACGACTCATTTAGAAGCCCCCGCAATTTTCATGAGCTCCTGAATGCAGTTGTCCATGGAGTGTGACTCCTCGGCCTCCTGCTGCAAATAGGCGCGGATTTGAGGCCAGGTTTTGATGGCCAGATCGAGTTCGGCGTCGCCGCCAGGGACGTACGCCCCCATGGACAACAGTTCCCGACCACGCATGTACCGCGAGTACAACATCTTTAATTTCCGAGCAGCGACTTGATGCTCCTTCGTCGTGACTTTGGGCATCACTCGTGAGATCGATTTTTCGATATCGATAGCCGGATAGTGGCCAGAATCGGCAAGTTCCCGAGACAGAAACACGTGACCGTCTAAAATCCCGCGGGCCGTATCGGCCACTGGATCGTGAATGTCATCACCTTCCAATAAGATGGTGTAAAACGCCGTAATCGACGCATCATCGCGTGCGCCATTTCCAACACGTTCCACCAGCTCAGGCATTTTCGCAAACACACTTGGCGTATACCCTCGGGAGACCGGGGCCTCACCAATACTTAATCCGATCTCGCGCTGGGCCATAGCAAAGCGCGTCAGTGAGTCCAGAATCAGCACCACGTGACGACCCTGATCCCGAAACCAGGTGGCCACATCGGTGGCGTAATAAGCGCCGCGCACGCGCGCCAGGGGGGATGCATCGGCCGGTGCTGCGACCACCACCGAACGGCCCAGCGTGGCTTCGCCTAACGTATCCATACAGAATTCACGCACCTCGCGGCCACGCTCACCCACTAGACCAATCACCATGACATCGGCCACGCAATTGCGCGCAAGCATTCCTAACAGCACACTTTTGCCCACACCCGAGCCCGCAAAAATACCAATCCGCTGACCGCGCCCCACGGTGAGCGTGCCATTGATCGCCCGCACTCCCGAATCCATCGGCTCATGAATTGGCGCGCGATGCAGGGGGTTTACTCGGCGCGTCGGCACTCCGGCCACCGCGTCAGTATCAATACCCTTCTCATCGATCGGACGCCCGAACCCATCCACAATTCGGCCCAACAAGGCCTCTCCCAAGGGCAGTGATCGCGATGATGAGAGCACCCTAAATCGATCGCCCTCGAAATACGGCGTGCCGATGGGATAAACCGATGCGCCTGGCGTAACGCTGTCAACAGGATCAATCGGCATCAAATAGGTGATCCCACTGTTAAACCCAATGCACTCGGCCTCGATCGCCTGACTGGGGGCTAGGCTCACGGTCGCACGCTCCCCAATCGACATGGGCAGCCCCTGCACCTCGTACAACAGGCCCGTCACGCGAAATAACGTTCCCTCGCGCACCGATTTGGGCATCTCACCCAGACGCGCACCAACGCGCCCAAGCCGCTCCTGTGTCTGGCTATTCTGGGGAAACATCCAAGCCCAGCGCCGCGCGTACCAGTGCCCGACGTGCCTCAATTCCGATATCTAGGCGTGTGCCCTGTGCTTCAACGTAGGCATGTCCAGGGGGGACGTTCTCATCAAACAACAATATGCACCGAAACGGCAGGCCTTCATCGTCGGCTGCCTTTTTCCAGGCATCGGACTCCTCTGGACGAATTCGGATAAACAGTTTTTCACCCGGTTTCGGCAGCTTCATTAAGGCCTCTTGCACGGCCATAATGAACGGCGTTCGGTCCATGCCTTCTCGCCCGGATAGCCGCTCTGCAATCTGATAGGCCAGATCCACCAACGGCTCTCCCATTGCAGTGGGGAATTCTTCAATTTCCTGAATTAAATTGGTGAGTGCCGTAGTGAGATTGACAATCTCCACCTTCGCCTGATCGTAGCCGGCTTGATAACCCTCCTCATGGCCCTTCTGGAGTCCATCGATGTGACCCGCGGCAAAGCCTTCTTTATGGCCAGCGGCGTAACCGGCATCGTGGCCCGCTTGCATACCGAGCTGGGCGGCCTCGGCCCGAATGGCTTCCACCTCTTGCACGGTGGGCAGCGGCGCGCGCACCGGTTCCGATTTGGATCGCGGATCAAACGACGGTGGTTTCCATACGCGAAGCGGTGCGGCTAACTCTTTTTCGATCTCGGCCTCTTCGGCCGCACGTCGCGCACGGCTCTCTTCCGCCGCCTTGTACACCGAATCTAAGGAATAAGCCATGCGCGCCAATCAAGAGTGTTAAACGAACTGATCGGCCTGTTTGCCGCGTTCCATGTTGATGCGGCCCTCGTCGGAGAGCTGACGGGCAATGGCCAACACGGCTTTTTGTTGCTCCTCGACATCCTGTATTTTCATCGGGCCACGGGTTTCCAGATCTTCCTTGGTCGCTTCGGCCGCCCGTCGGGCCATGTTCTTGAAGAATTTCTCTTTCAGGCGCGGACTGCCCCCCTTGAGTGCCATCACCAGCATGTCCTGAGGGACTTCCAACAACAAGGTCTGCAAGGAACGATCGTCGATTTCGGTAAGGTCTTCGAAGGTGAACATCTGCTCCAGGATAAGCTGAGCCAAATCCTGATCGTGTTCGGCGATTTTGGCCAGCGCCTTTTTGTCCATGCCGCCCGACATAAAGTTAAGGATCTCAGCAGTCGGCGTCACACCGCCCACCGTGCTTCGACGGGTATCGCTTTGGCCTTCCATGGCCCGAGACATGACTTCGTTCAACTCCTTCAAGGCAGCCGGCTGAACCTTCTGCAATAAGGCCACACGCAGCATGAGCTCATCGCGAATATCATCGGGGAACAACTTCGCGGTCGCTGCCGCATGCTGAGGTTCCAAGAACACCATCACGGTGGCAATAATCTGCGGGTGCTCGTTTTTGATCATCTCATAGAGCACATCCGGCTCCATGCGCTTTAAAGCCTCTACGCCAGACATGTCGATGGCGGATTCCAACTTACCCAACAGATCCGACGCGCCTTCAGAGCCCAACGCTTTATGCAGCATGTTCTGCATAAAGGAATCGGTATCGAAGGCCACCTGCGCGTTGTTGGCGGTTGCATCTTTAAACTGCCGGAGCACCTCGATCACAAGTTCGCGCGGCAAGGCGCGCACAACCGCCATCTTGGAGGACAGCTTTTGGACCTCATAAGGGGAGAGCAGGCGCAACACATCCGCCGCCGCTTCCGGGCCCACCGCCAGCAACACCACGGCCGACTTCGAGGCCCCATCCAGGTCGCTGATCGTGGCGGCAGCCGATGAGCTGGCCGACTTTACCCCCTCTTTGAGGGCCTCGGCGATCGATATGGGCTTGTCTTCTTTTTCTTCGACTTCATCGGCCATTAGAGTACTCCCCGATCAGTGCGTTACATGGGCTTCGCATCGGCGTTCATCCAGGTCTTAAATACGTTGGCCACCACACGCGGGTCTTTGGCCACAAAATCTTTCGCGTAATTGACCAGCTCCTCATAGTCTCGCTGGTCCTGCTCCGCCTTCCGCTTACGCTCCTCTTCGGCCAGGCGACGTTCTTCCTCGGCCAGGCGACGTTTCTCTTCCTCTTCAAGGCGCTTCTTCTCGCGGGCCAGCTCCATCTCCAGGCGCTTCTTCTCGCGGATTTCCGGCGTCATCATGGCAAGCTCGGCCTTCATGCGCTCGTCAATCTCATCCTCCAGACTCTGCTCGGACTGCGTCTCATCGGCTGGCGGCGGAAAGAGAATCGGGCGTGCCACCGCCAGAAAGAAGATCGCCACCGCCGCCACAATCACCGCGAACTTGAAGAGTTCCTTGGCGAGTTCCAGGAACCCGCCGTCCTGATAAAACGGTACTTTGTCCACGGGTTCGGGCGTAAACGGAATGTTGGCCAGACTCACGGAGTCTCCACGCTCCTGACGAAAACCCACGGCATCACGGGCCAGCGCGACCATTTGCTGCACTTCCGCCGGCGGATACGGAATTTGCTTCACTTCTCCCGACTTTGTATCGGTCTGATTTTTGAAGTTCACGACCACGGCTGCCGACACTCGTCGCAACTCGCCTTTGGCCCGCTTCAAGTACTCAATGGTACGGTCGACTTCATAGTTAGTGGTGAGCTCGTTACGCGATGTCGAACCCACACCACCATCCCCGGGAGCATTGAGTACACGCGCATCGTTTCCTTTCGCCGCACCTTTTTGAATGGGTGCTTGTGCGTTGGGTGGAGGTTGATTAGTGAGCGCGCCGGGAATACCGCCCGTCGATGGTGTGGTGCCTTGGGCAATGATACTTTGCTGACTGCGAATGGCGCCGGGACTTGGCGGTGTGTTCTTACCAAAGGCCTCTTGCGTGCGCGCCAGTTCATTGAAATCCATGTCCAAGGTCACTTGCGCCTTGACATTGCCCTTGCCGGTGATGGGCTCGAGAATGGCCGCTACGCGCTTGGCGAGCGCTGCCTCCATTTCCTGCACATACTTCAGTTGGGTTTGGTCGACGCCGGCCGTGGCGCGATCCGGGTTGGGCGACAGGAGATTACCCTCCGCATCCAGAATGGTCACATCCTGTGGGCCCATTTGCGGCACCGAAGAGCCCACTAAATGCGTGATCGCCAGTGCCTGTTGCTTATCTAAGAACCGCCCGGGATGTAGGGTCAACACAATCGATGCGGTCGGCCGCTGCTGCTCGCGCACAAAGGCAGACTGTTTTGGTACGGCCAGATGCACGCGTGCGTTTTTCACGGGGGTCAGCGATGAAATGCTCTTGGCTAACTCGCCTTCCAGACCGCGCTGGTAATTCACCTGTTCGACGAACTGACTGGTGCCCAGACGCTGATTCTCCAGTAGCTCAAACCCGACAAATCCGGATTTTGGTAAACCCTGACCGGCGAGTTTCAATCGCGTCTCATGGACTCGTTTGGTGGGAACCATAATGGCACCCCCACCCTCGGTAAACTTGTACGGTACATCCATTTGTTGCAAAGAAGCAACGATTGCCGCGCTATCCCGCTCGTCCACATTGGAAAATAGAATCTTGTAATCCTCGGTTCTTCCGGAGAGCGCTGAGACCATAATGATCAGCATCAGAAAGAGCAGCCCACCCCCCAAAATGGTCTTTTGGGCCATGGAGAGTGTCTTCAGCCGAGTGTTCAGCTGGCGAAAGGCTTCTAGCCTTGGATCGCCCTTAAAGGCAGGTTTTGCCGAATCCTTGGCGACCTCAGCCGCAGCTCCTGTGGCAGGCGTGCCCACTGCGGCGGCACCCCCGCCAATATTCAGCACCGCGGCGTTTTGGTCCGCCGCTTGAATCGGATTTTCGACCTTATCGTTCACTTAATTTGTGGGCCAAAGTTAAAGTAGTGCGTTAAATTTTCCGGGGTTATGACATTATTTCGGTACTTCGTCAAGAACTCGGCAAAAATTTCAAATAATTTTATGAAGCAAGGATCACGCCATTGAGTGCAGAAGCCGCCCAGCTAGAACAGGCATTTAAGCTGTTTTTGCAGGCCTCACAGGACCTTGAGGCCCAGCAATCCGCGCTTCAGAATCAGGTCCAACGGCTTTCCGAGGACCTGTCGACGGCGAATCAGCGTCTGGCCGCCCTGCTGGAGGCGCTACCGTCGGGCGTGCTCGTGATCGAAGATGGCCGGGTGCGCGAGTTAAACCCCGCCGCGCGTCAACTGTTACCCGACACCCAGGAAGGGGCGCTTTGGCGCATCCCCGGCACCTGGTCCGCCACGCCCGTCCAGGGCGAGTACCAAACCAGCACCGACTCGAGTTGCAAAACCGTCCAGGTGAAAGAGGTCGTGTTTGACCAACGCAAGATTGTGCAAATCCAAGACATTACCGAGAGCCTGGCGCAGCATGCCGAAACCCAGCGCCAATCCAAGTTGGCCTCCATGGGCCAGATGGCCGCCAGCATTGCCCACCAATTGCGCACACCCTTGGCCACCGCCACCTTGTATGCGGGGCATTTGGTCGACCCTCTTCTGGCGCCAGAGCGGCAAAAAGACATGGCGGAGAAACTTCGTCGCCAATTGACTTCCCTTGAAAAACTCACCACACGTATGCTGCAGTTTGTACGTCAGCGACCGCACAAAACTGAAACCGTATCGATTGCCGATCTACTGGAGGAGGCTCAACAGGCGATTGCCCCGGTATGCGAACGGTACGGCGTTCCGCTAGATATCGCGCTGCAGGGAGACCCCAGTTTACTCACCGTAGAGCGCGATGCAATCGTTTCCGCACTCGTGGCCGTGCTCGAAAACGCGCTTCAAGTCTCGCCGAAAGGGTCCGTCATCCGCATGCATGCGCGTGCAGAACAGTCGCGCGTTCGCATCCAAATCGATGATCAAGGCCCGGGTATTGAGGAGAGTCTACTGTCCAGCATTTTCGAGCCCTTCACCACGAGCCGGGTCAACGGCACTGGCCTTGGCCTCTCCATCGCGAGAAACGCTATCGAAGCCCACAGAGGGGAAATCTCGGCCGGTAATCGACCCGAGGGAGGTGCACGTTTTGTACTGACCTTGCCCTGCCTACAACCGCTGTAATACTGCATGGCCCATCCTTTTTCACTTCACTTCTAAACCCTCGAAGCACACCATGTCCCACGCCCCTATCCTGATTGTCGAAGATGACGCCGATCTGCGCGAAGCCATCTGCGTCACCCTCGATCTGCACCAGATCCATTACCAGGCTTTTTCCGACGCGGAGAGCGCCTTGATCGCCATTGGCGAGCAAGAGTTCTCGTTAGTGGTGTCGGACTTTAAATTGCCCGGTATGGACGGACTCACGCTTTTGCGCTCTATCCGAAAAAAAGTACCACAACTGCCGGTGGTGATCATGACGGCGTTTGCCGAGGCAAAACTCGCCGTGGAAGCGTTGCAGACCGGTGCGCGGGATTTTCTGATCAAACCCTTTCAGCCGGAACATTTAGTGGGCGTGATCGCGCGCTATCAACCGGCAGCCACTGTGGCCACCAACGGCAATGGGCAATCGATCATTGCCAAAGCCGACGAGACGCTCAGTGTATTGTCACGCTGCCAACGTGTGGCCGCTACCAACGCCACGGTACTGCTTACCGGCGAAAGCGGTGCGGGGAAAGATGTGTTTGCACGCCAAATCCATCTTCGATCACCGCGGGCCGGCAAACCTTATGTGGCACTGAACTGTGCCGCTATTCCCGAAGCCTTGCTTGAGTCCACTCTCTTTGGATTCGAGCGGGGCGCCTTTACGGGCGCCAATAAATCCCAAGAAGGAAAATTCGAAGCGGCGCATGGCGGCACGCTGTTTCTTGACGAAATCGGTGAGCTGCCCATCGAGCTTCAGGCCAAACTACTGCGTGTGATCCAAGACCGCATGGTAGAGAGAATTGGCTCTAACCGCAGCCAAGAGGTGGACGTGAGGATTGTGGCGGCGACCAACCGGGATTTGGCGGCTCAAGTCGCCGACGGAAAATTCCGTGAGGATCTCTATTACCGGCTGGCGGTCTTCCCCATTGCGATCCCACCCCTCCGAAATCGCATGGACGATGTGGTGCCTCTGGCCGAACTGTTCGTGGAGCGCTATGGTCAGACCATGGGACGCGCCGGGCTGGGCCTTTCAGCAATGGCCAAGGCCGCACTGACCAACCACCCGTGGCCAGGCAACGTCCGGGAATTGGAAAATGCAGTCCAGCGCGCGCTGCTGATGGCCGATGGCAATACGATCGAGCCCGAGCACCTGGAGCTCAAGATTCCGCCCGGCTTTGCCATCCCGCAAGCCAGCACCCCGACTTCCACCGCGGTCGACGCCCCGAATCGACCAGAATCCGGGGTGGACATTAAAAATGGCGCGAATTTTGCTTTAAACACCCCAGTAGAGATGGCCAGCCTGGAAACCGTGGAACGAGAGCATATTCTCAGGGTGCTGAAAAGCACGGGCGGAAACCGGAAAAAAGCCATCGACATTCTGGGCATTAGCGAGCGGGCCCTTCGTTACAAGCTCAAAGACTATCGGGAACAAGGCTTTTATTCGGATTAGGATTAACCTACACTTTGAACCATGAGTATTGAAAACATCAATGCCGTTTTAGCGCGTATGCAGGCAATGGCGGAGGCGGCCAAAGGCTCCACCGCGCCACTCGGCAACGATCCCCGCATGCCTTTGGCCGGTAGCCCGGCGGGGGGCGTAGCGCCCAAGGTGGACTTTGGCGCGGTACTGCAGCAGGCAGTTCGAGAGGTCAGTGACGCGCAAAACACGGCTCAGGCCAAGGCTCAGGCCTTTCAGATGGGCTCAAAGGACATGTCGCTGGAGGAGGTAATGATTTCCTTACAAAAGGCAAACGTTGCCTTCCAGGGAATGATTGCCGTGCGCAACAAGCTGGTCGATGCCTACAAAGAAGTCACCAACCTGCAGATCTAAACCTGGGCCCTCAAATCCTCGGCCGTTTTCCCATCCACCTGATAGGCCCAGCTCAACACTTCGGCCACCGCTTTATACAGCTCGGGCGGAATAAGCTGATTCAAATCCAGTTGCACTAACAGCTCGACCAGCTCCGGTTCGATTGCGATGGGCACTTGGTATTCCTCGGCCCGGGCAATGATGGTCTCGGCCACGTGACCAGAACCGGTGGCCACCACCCGAGGCGCCCCAGAATTCTGCTCATAACGCAGCGCCACCGCACGCCGACCGTAAGTATCCGCGCTCACACGAGCTCCTGACCACCCGCGGCCTGCACACGCAGACTCACCAGCTCACCGCCATTTGCGTCCAGTAGAGACCGGAGCACCGGAAGGTTACGCGAAAGCACCGCCTGATTTGCCAACTGCGGCTCGATCACCACGCTCACCGTTCGCGCCACCTGGATCGCATGGACGCGCATCGCACCGAGCGTGGGCAGCTCCAGCTCCAGCGTGACCTTCGCGCCCTTGACCAGCGCGCCACCCGCGGCAGCGGAATCCTGCGCATAGGCGTCATCCCGAAAAATTCGAGCTTGGACCCCAGGTGTGATCTCCCCTTGCCAAAACAACTGCCCATGCATCAACAAGGTCACGCCGTTTAGGACCTCGGAAGAAGTCGGTTCGGGCACGCTCTGCAGAGCCTGTGCCGCCGTGATCGTGGCCGCCGACCCCACAACACCATCCACTTTCACACCCTGCATTTTTTCGCGCTTCAGTCCCACCGCCTCGGCAAACCGGGCAATGGCCAGCATGGGGGAGCGCTCTAATCCGAGCCGTAACATCTGCAACGCCTCGGCGGGCGTTTTTCCCAAAGGGGCCTCTTGCCCCGTCTGCTGCCGGTCTCGCTGTTGCTGCTGAATAACTTCTTTCGGTAAAGGCCAGGGCAAACGCTGCGGTCCAGTCTCCGCACGCACCATTTTCTGATTCAGAGCGGAGATGTACGCCGCCGCCTCGGAATCTTCCGCCGCTTCTGGCGATACATAGATTGGGCCAGACTGGTCTAAGCTCTGACGAACCGAGTGAGCGGTGCGCGGGCCTTGTGACACCGGCACTGGCACCCTCAGGAGCACGCTTGGATCAATACGTGCCGCCGCATCCCCCATCACCACGGGCACTACACGCACCACCGGCTCCGGCTTCGTGTCTTGAACTGGAGCCGTGGGTTTGGGAATATTCGAGGGTATTTGCATGGGGCAGATCGCTTACCCCATTTATACGGCAGATTAGTGGCCCAGGTATAGAGGGGCCGGCGGCTGTTTCAGGTCATAGCCGAGTGGACTTACCGCCGGCTGGCTAGCGAATGGCTACCAAGGGCGAATCGACGGTCGACTCCCTTGCCGGGTTTGACTCGGGATGACCCTCAATCGCACGCATCGCACTTATTTCCACCCATGCGGACTCGAGACTTTTAAAAACCTCAATCACACCGGTAAGCATCTCGGCGTTCTTCTTCAGGCGCGCCTGAAGAATTTCACGCATAGACCAGTCATAGAGCGCAGCTAGATTCACCGCAATGTCACCACCCTTCTCGATGTCCAGAGCAGCAACCAGCCCCTTGTCTATCAAATCCAAGGCCTTCTCAGCGGCGGGGGTAGCATCCGCTCCCGCCTCGATCGCCCGTTGGGCTTCCCGCAGGTTTTCAATCAAACGCTTGTACACCAGAATAATCAATTCCAGTGGGCTCGCCTCCGACACAGAAGTCTCGTTGGAGACTGACTTATAAGCATCTGCTGCACGTCGTTTCATTTTTAGTTTCCTCTCAAAACAAGTTATTTTTGTTGATATCCAACGAGGCCAGACAAGGCAGAGTTCAGGCCATTGCTCACTAACTGCAACCGCATCAGCAAAGCATCGAGTGCGGCATACTGCTTGTAGTAACGGGTTTGAATAATGGCGAGCTTTTCCTCCAGCTCACCCACTTTGTCCTCTAAGCGCCCCTGCTCGTCTTCGACGTTCGTAATTCGTGAGGACACGATTCCATCTTTCTTCAAGGCGTTCGTCATGTAACTGGTGAAATTCACCGTTGCGCTTTCGTAACCTACAATTACGCCGTTATTTAGTTTCGACTGCAGTCCATCCGAAATCGCGAGAGCGAAGTCGGCCTCATCAATTTCTAAACGGCCATCCACCTGCAGAACGATTCCAATCGTGCCAAAGGAGAGTGTTGAGCCGTCCGCCTGTCGAATCCCATTAGAGTAGAGGCTTTTAAGGCGATCCATAAAACTACGGACACTGGGGTCATTGGCCAACGTTCCCCGTTTCTCGGGATCGGCCGCTGCTTGCGTCTTTTCCCGATAGAAATCCATTAGATCATTAAAGGCAGTGACAAACGTCCGAAATACATCGTTTGATGAGTCCTCTGCAGCGACGGCTACATTGAGCGTCGTTGCCGATAGCGCGGAGTAAAGGGTGTTCGCGTTGACCAGGGAAGAGACCTCGCCCGACGCGGGCGTCACAGGCGAATTGAGATTAATCGTTACACCAGAAATGATGTCGGTAATCTGGTTGGTCGACCGCTGGACACTCAGGCCATTGACAGAAATGAATGCATCGCGACCACTCTGTAAGCGAGTCGTATTGTGCTCGGAAATCGTTACCGCTCCAAATGTATTCGTGCCGGATACGGAAAAACTGATACGGTCACCGGCTTTTGGGTTACCAGTAAAAGTAAGCGTTGCGGTATCACCAACTCCGGTTTGGAACGTGGTTCCCACTAGCGTGGCGGCAGTCCCCCCTGTCGCGGTAACGGTCCAGGTGGAGCCGTCGTAATTCGCAGTGTAGGTATCGTTTGTCACGGTTCCAGAGATCGCACCAAAACTCACAGCCGTTAAGTCTGTCGCCGACAAATTTGCGATCACCGTGCTCTGCGTTGCGACACCGGAACCGTTTGTCACAGCCGTGACCTCGAAATCAACCCCGGCCGTATCGGCTTTAAATCCGATCGTGCGACTACTTACCGAGGCCGTTACGGGGGTATGGGCTGCATTGCCACTCGCGTTGTAAGCGGCTGCTAGATTCGTAGCAATTCGGGTGTAATCGTCGCCGGTATTACCGCCATCGGCGACGTCTGCTGCCGTCACAGTGTAAGGGAGCGCCACACCATTCATAGTGATAGTGATCGTGTCTCCCGCCGCGTAAGTTCCCGACAAGGTCACGCTGTCTTGCTGAGCGACCGTCGTGGCCGTATTGACCCCGGACACCGTGATGGTGTTTCCCGCACCTGGCTCCTTTGAGACAATCGATAAAGCGTAGCGATCTGTCTCGGTCTGCACCAAAGACGCCTGAATACCAGCATCGAGCAGATTAATCATGTCCTGCAGGTCGCTGACCGTATAAGTCGTAGAGAGCCCCGTCGACACGGTAGAAATCGTAGTTCCCGCTGTAGTTGAACTCGCAGCCTTCAGACCACGGATAGGGTTCGTCGTGCTTAAAAGTAACCCCCCTCCACTCACCGATGCATAAATGCCCTCGAGATCTCCATCTTCGACTGCCTGATTGATCGCATCAGCGACCTCTTGATCAGTGGTTTCTGAACTCACCGTAAAAGACTGCTGAGACCCGCCGTTTAACGTCATGGTGATCACATCACCATTGGAGTAGGTGCCATCTGTCAGTTTTACGTAGTCCGGCCGGTAGGTATCCCCTCCAAAAGCTATACTGAGCGCGGACAGATCCATGATCTGACTGGCCGACGTAAATCCCGGGATCGAAATGGTCTCGGACTGGGCGGTTTGGGCAACTTTTACCGAGTAGGTCCCCTCTAGAGCGGCATTCGTTGCCGTAGCAGAGACCTTGGTTGAGTCGGTGGAGGCCGCAGTTCGATTGGTAAACAGCCACGCATCTTGAATCTTTTTTGAGGCGGATTCCAGGGCGCCGACCTTCGACTTAAACTCTCCAAGCGTGCTGATGACGAGAGTTTTTTTCTCAATCTGACTCTCGATCTTCGTTACCGGCGCGCGCTCCGCCTCCATGAGACTGGTGACAATCTCAGTGACATTAAGCCCACTGGTAACACTCGCTGCGCTTGTTGTGGCCACATCAATCCCCTAAAACCGGACTCCTCCTGCACTGGATAACGGCAGGTCTTCTAGAGCACTTTAGGAGCTATGAAGCAAAACTTGTGCCAACACTAGGCAAACAGGTCGATCAGTCGCCCACGCATGTCGTCGATGTTTCGGGCCACGCGAAGCATTTCCTCACTCGGAACCTGGCGAACCACCTCCCCAGACGCCTCTGAAAATACCCTTGTGACGTAGTGCCCGGTGGAGTCATCAAAACTTACGGTGACATCCCGCCCGTTGCGGCGCAAAAACCCCTGGATCTGTCGTGACAGATCAGGTTCTTGATTTTTTTGGAAAAAGTAGGCCACCTGCTGATCAACACGTTGATCAGAGCGCGCCAGCTCAGGCATTTGAGCCGATTTAAACCCCTGCACGGAGGCAGGCATGGAAGCATCGATCATAAAACTTCGTATCCTCTACTACGAAGTTTACTCAATCCTCCCCCTAAAACTCAAGGGCTAATACTCAGGCCTTTTGGTGGACTAAGCCCCCGAGATGCTCCTCAATCATTCGAGCCACATCAAGCACCTCTTCGGCCGGAATTGTACGAACCACTTCACCAGAACTGGAATCCACCACTCGGGCAACGTACCGATCCACAGAGTCATCAAACGATACCGACAGATCACGACCAGACTCGCGAAGGTAGCTCTGAATCTGCTCCACCGCCTTGGAAAGGTCCTCTTGCGGGGGGGCAGAACGCGTTACAGAGGCCGCTTGGACCCTCGGTGCGGGGCGAGTCTCGACCACACTCGCCCGAGCCGTACTCCCAGGCGCAGCTCCTTGCCCAGAAGAAACCGCACTCGCTTGGCTTCTCAAAAAAGTATTTACAGTATTCATAGTATTTCCCTCTAGCACGACGGGGAGAAAGAGGCTACCCCCCTTTCTCCCCAATGAGAAGATACCTGCATCGTATCCAACAACTCTATCTCATTGTTACTGCAACAGCGAGAGCACTACATTCGGCATCTGGTTCGCCTGCGACAGCATCGCCGTGGCGGCCTGCTGCAGAATCTGCAAGCGCGTCAGGTTCGCCGTCTCTGCCGCGAAGTCGGTATCCCGAATTCGACCCATTGCTGCCGTCATACTCTCGGTCTGCGCCTGGATGTTATTGATGGCATACTCGATCCGATTGTTTTGAGCACCCAGGCCGGATCGAATCTCCGTCACCGCCACAATCACATCTTCCAATCGGTTCGACAGATCCGTAAAGTTATCGGCTGACAATACGACATCGGTTTGCGGTTCCATTGCCTTCAGCGTGTCGTTCAGTCGAGAGAACGCCATGTACGTGTCCTGATCGCCACCGTCGTAGTTCAAGTTACGGTCAAAGATACGAACATCCTGGAAGCCATTCACCACAAATGTGTCACGGGTATTTGCACCCGCCTGGAACACCGCCTGCATCGTACCTGCACCGATGGTGAGCGTGGTGTTGTTTAAGAGGGTGGCAAATGCTGTTAGTTCACCAGTGTCAGTCGCAGCTTGATTCGTTAACTCGAAACTAATGCCCAAGCGGTCAAAGTTAATGTTGATGCTTGTCGAGGAGGCCACCTTGAAAAAGTCTTGACCGTTATCGACGTAATCGTCCGTATTCGACCAGACTTCACGCGCTACATCTTCAAACATTATCGACTGGCTCAGTCCAATCGAGTTACTGATGGCCACACCGCTCAAGCCAGTGGTCGACGCCACGGCAGTGACCGTCATTGAGGTTGCGGTTACCGAAACTTTGTACTGACCAACGTTGGCGTTGTTCAGCACGATGTCTGTTAAGTTCAACCCAGCCACCATGTTACTCGCCGTTGACCAATTATTCTGATTAGCTCCACCGGAGGCCGCATTCGATGCAATCGTGGTGGATCCGCGCAACGCGGTCTTTAACAAGGACAAGCCGTTAAAGGTTGTGCGCTCCGCCACGAGGTTAATCTCGTCACGCAGAGCAAAGATCTCATCGGTCAGTGTTTTGCGCTGACTGGTGTTGTAGGAACCATTACGGCCCTGAATCGTCAGCTCCTTCATGCGCTGCAGCATCGTGGAGACCTCCGCCAAGGAGCCCTCTGCCGCCTGCACCATGGAGATGGCGTCGTTGGCGTTTTTCATCGACTGGGTGGTTGCCTTCACTTGGGAGGCAATCTTCTCGGAGATACCGAGACCGGCAGCGTCATCCTTAGCGCGGTTAATGCGTAATCCAGTCGAGAGGCGCTCAACCGCCGTAGGCATGGCAGTACCGACCCTTCCCAGATTCTTCTGAGCGTACAGAGACGCCAAATTGGTGTTAATCGTGGTCATTTAAAAACTCCTTTGTGGAAAATGTCGGGCACTTGCCCTGCAGCATCAATTACGGAATTTGACTTTGGGTGTTTAGTGCCGCACTATGGGATTGCAGATCGAATTAAAAAACCATTAAAAATCAATACTTTACAAATGAAATCCAACGTCAAAGCGGCCGAAAAAATCCTTGAGAAAGCCAAATCACTCGCGAACAACGGTCAGTACGACAAAGCCCTTTCACTCCTAAATGAGCGCTCTAATGAACTTAAGAGCTACTCAATATTTCATAATATGAAAGGAGTCTGTCTTCAGGGTCTGCAAGAACACGACGACGCCGTAAAGTGCTTCCTAGAAGGCATAAAAATCAATCCCTTGGACCCGCTCCCGTTTACGGGCATTGGAAACTCACTATTTAAAAATCTGCAGTACGCGGAATCCGAGAAGTACTATGAGCTAGCACTGGTGGTGGACGAGAACTACCACGATGCGCTGGTGGGTATCGGCGCTGTCGCGTTCCAACGAACCCAATACGACAAGTGCGAAGAGTTTTTAAAACGTGCGCTGCAGCAAAAACCAGAAACAGTCACCACAAATACCAACCTGGGTAACTGTTACTCGGCGCAAGGGCGGCACGACGAGGCGCTTCGACACCTGAAAATCGCGGCAAAAAATGCCCGGAAGAATTCCCCTACCTTTATGAACCTGGGCCTAATCGGCCTGGGGCGAGGCGAGTTCGAGACAGCCTGGGACTTTTACGAGCACCGCTTCAACGAAGATAATTTCATCGCTGAGCGGTTCACCCGAATTCCCAGATGGGCAAAGCCGCTCGGCGAGCCAAAAAAGGTTCTGATCTGGGCAGAGCAGGGACTTGGCGACGAAATCATGTACGCCAGTGTCTATCATGAACTGGTGGGACTGAGCGAGACATTCGTGGTCGAGTGCGATCCGCGGCTGCTGCCCATTTACCAACAATCTTTCCCTCGCCTGCTCCTCACGGCCAAAACCAACGCGAATGACGCGACCGGGCTTGACTACCAAATTCCCTTGGCGAGCCTACCCAGTGTGTTTCGACGCTCAAAAACGGCCTTTGAATCCGCAGTTCACCCGTTTTTAACACTGCCCCCGCCAAACCCAGAGCAACAAAAACTCCTGGCGCAGTTACGCACCCTACCGCGGCCGCGGATCGGGGTGAGCTGGGAGAGTTTCGCTCTGACCGCAAACTTTCGAGAGCGCAAGAGCATACCGGCAGCCGAATTCGCAGCGCTAACCCGATCATCCAGTGGAACGTTTATAAATTTACAGTTCCCGAATCCAAACCACCATGAGACGCCGCGAGTGCAAGACATTCCACCGAATGTGATGACCTTGCCTAATGTGGATTTAAAAAATGACATTACGACGCTGGGCATGATTATCAAAGAACTTGATCAGGTTATAACCATCGGCAACACTGTTGCGCATCTTTGTGGGGCGCTGGCTAAACCAGCAACGGTGCTACTGCCATCGGTTGCCGACTGGCGCTGGGGCTTTTCTGGAGAGCGTTCTATTTGGTACCCGAGCCTTACGCTAAAACGAAACACACAGGCCTCCAGCTGGACCACACTACTCAATACAATTCAAATTTAATACGGTCATTACGAAACATCACGCTTTCTGCAGACCCAAAAATTGGGGGTCTAGCACTGTCTGTATGACAGTGTCTTCAATTTCCATCAAAAATTTTGTTGGATTCATAGCGGAATCCCGTGCGAAATCCTTGCGGAATGCAGACTCTGTAACTCCACCGTTCGTTGCGTGAATCCCTCCCTCGACGCGATCTCGAGCGAAATGCTGAACATAGGAACTTAAGGTAATCACAAATTCTGTTTGCAACACAGATGGGTAGTGATAATCCCAGCCATAGGTGTACTCTAATGTCGGATGATGATCCAATGCGCTCACAATTCGCTCTGCCATTTCACGGGTATAGCACTGACTCACGCCCGGACAGCTTCTGGACATCACAAAACCCTCCGCCTCCGCCGTGATCGCCGCCTCATGGAAGCGTGAGCGAAAGAGCCCTACCGGATTAAAGTACGAGTGGACGCTCTGAAAAAGAAAAATATCTCGAAGCACCCGAAGAAACGCAGGATCATGAAGAGTGTCATTATCGGTAAGGTATAGAAGATCAAACGAGCGATGCACGTGCACAAAGTCGCGAAAAGCGCGTGCCCGCGAAATTTCGATTCCAACACGCCGAGGAAACACGACAACCATCGACGAATACCGTGATAACTCTGGAGCACCATACATCGTGGAGCAATCGTCGTAAATCGCAAGAGATGCGCCCTCTTCGCTGCAAATGCCAGCAAGATTTTTCAAGCAAAGTTCGGTAATACGCGGCCGGTTATACGTGGCCACCGCTACTAAAATTCGCATGAAACATCCCCACCTTGCGCCGCCCGCTCCAACACTAGCTGCCACCGGTCTCCCAGCACCGCCTGGGAAAATTCTGGAACGAGAAATTGTTGGGCACGCAGTACCTTCTCGTGCTCGAGACCCGGATTTTGCAAGACATCAAGAAACGAATCGCTGTCAATGTCTGTATAAAACTCTCGGTAGGGTCGATAGGACTCTAGCGAATGTGTAATGACAGGCAGTCCCAGCGCCAAAGCCGTTATAAGCCGATTGGCGCTCGCACCCGATTTCCTCGGATCATCAAGACCCGCAGGAATCAGGGCAACATCGCACACGATCGCCGCCTTGCGAAGCCCATCGATAGACCACGGGACCAAGGTTAGCCGCGGAACCTTAAATAACGAGCGATGACTCTCAATCCACGAAAGACCAGCATTATCCGTTACGGTAAGGAGTGCGTGACATCGATCACAAAGGTCATAGCGATCGAGGAAATTCAAAAGAAACTCCAGATTAGACGGATGCCCAAACCACATCAGAACCGGCATCTCCTCGCGTATTGGATGCGGCGCAGTTGACACATACTCAACGCTATCAAAGATATGTAAAATAGGACCCGCAAAGTGCTCGCTCGCGTAACGTTTCATTAACTCTGACGGGACGATAACCAAATCTGACAGCGGCATCGCCTGACGATAAAAGTCGGACATCGGCGATGCATGACCCAAATGGTGGTCGGTATAGTCGATCACTACCTTTGTTCCACGTTGCCGAGCCGAATGAATTTGAGACAACCATGCCGGCCCACGCGCCCCGATGTTGTTCGCACCGATCTTGCACACCACCAAAACATCAGGAACACCCTGGACATCCTCCCCAAACGACTGCGAAACGCCGTGAGCGGCCAGGTGTGTTGCGGCACAAGCCGCACGCAGTCGAACGCTGGCCAGGTTGGAACTTCGGAGTTGCTGCAGGCTCGAAACCCCACCCACGAGCCAGTGAATAGTCATCATATTAGGCGTAATCCTACCGACATTTAGACAACCCATCCGAACGCCATTCCGAGTGCCCAAAATAAAAAAACGGAACATCAGAAATCTGATCAAAGCGGTACCCGAGGCTCACCACCTTGCGCGACACTGCAATTTCAGCGGCCACACACTCACCGCGATTAACGCCAACCGGAAAGCCCCCTAACAGACGGAGCACCGCGCCGGGGAAAGCCCACACCAATGACCGCAAATGCTCAGCGGAGCGTCCGGGATCCACACCCCATCCTTTCATGGCAGCAAGATAGGCTGACACTCGTCCGGTCGGAATACCGCCAACACGGTGCTCGGCGTCGATCTGATTAAGGCCGCTCGTCAATAGAACTGGCCAAGGATGCGCCCATCGTCGATTTATTGTCTCGCCCAACATTCCAAGGCGCGAGTCCCTACGAAATCGATCAATGGATGCCTGAATAAAGCCGTCACGCTTTAA
>JACCDJ011805313.1_pt1 | contig 72319 bp, 66 predicted proteins | sample 7444481 | NCBI WGS metagenome assembly JACCDJ01 (sample SAMN15323435, study PRJNA562643) | freshwater metagenome | isolation source: river surface water | place: USA:Blue River Watershed | collected 2017-08-15
CATGGGGACTCGAAGGTAAACGTATTCTGGTCGCAGTGAGTGCCGGGGTTGCCGCTTACAAGACCTGTATCTTGGTGCGGGCGTTAATACGAGCCGGTGCCATGATAAAAATTGTCATGACTGAGTCGGCTCGAGCGTTCGTGAGTGCCGAGACCTTTCAGGCACTCAGCGGCGAGCCTGTCTACACCGACCTGTGGGATGACCGGGTCAGCAATCGCATGGCCCACATCGAGTTGGGGCGCTGGGCCGATGCAATCATCATCGCGCCTGCTTCCGCTGACTTGATGGCTAGGCTAGCACACGGCATTTGTAACGATCTCCTCTCGACACTTTGCCTTGCGCGCCCTCGGGACCGCTGTTTGTTGCTTATCGCACCTGCGATGAATAAGGAGATGTGGTCTCATCCCGCGACTCAAAGAAATGCTGCCATCCTCGAAAAGGACGGTACGATTTTTCTTGGACCAGATCGAGGCGATCAAGCCTGCGGCGAAACCGGTGATGGGCGCATGCTCGAACCTGACGATTTGCTTCAAGCCCTTGAGCACGCGCTTAGCCCAAAGTTTCTTGCCGGCCGTCATTGTCTAATCACTGCTGGGCCGACCTTTGAAGCCATCGATCCTGTACGAGGAATCACCAACCGAAGTTCGGGGAAAATGGGCTTTGCGATTGCTCGAGCGGCAAGCCAGGCAGGCGCGATCGTCCACCTGATCGCAGGCCCCGTGAGCTTAAAGAGTCCCTGGCAAGTTCATAGAACCGATGTTGTGAGCGCACTCGACATGAAACACGCAGTCGATCGAGCGCTTGAGTCGATGCAACACTCGGTGATTGAGCGGTCGATTTTTATCTCGGTTGCGGCAGTTGCCGACTGGCGACCCGCCGAAATAGCCAGCCAAAAGATCAAAAAGCAACATGGCGAAAACGCACCGAGTCTGCAATTTATCGAGAACCCCGATATTTTGGCAGGCGTTGCAGCCCGAAGCCCGCGCCCTTTTTGCGTTGGTTTTGCGGCAGAAAGTGAAATGTTGCACGAGCACGGTGAAGCAAAACGCAAAAAGAAGAACATTCCCATGCTTGCAGCCAATATCGGGCACGAGACTTTCGGTCAGGATTTGAACCAGCTCTTGCTGCTTGATGCACGGGGCTCAAGGTCACTTCCACTTGCAACAAAAGAAAAACTGGCGCAGCAATTAATTGAAGCGATCGCCTCAGACCTAACTTGATTTGATATTGCAACGTTTTTGGAGCAAACCAAACATGCTGGTAGATCTTCGTATCCTCGATGAGCGTATTCGTGAACAACTGCCCTCCTATCAAACCCCTGGCAGTGCCGGCCTAGATTTGAGAGCATGTATCAATCAAACGATTGAGCTCGAGCCGGGTGCCAGCTACTTAATGCCGACCGGCATGGCCATTCACTTAGCGGACGCCAACTACGCTGCTTTGGTGATGCCGCGCTCCGGCCTTGGATACAAGCACGGCATCGTCTTGGGCAATTTAGTGGGCTTGATTGACTCAGACTATCAGGGTCCATTGATGGTCCCACTGTGGAACCGTTCTGACACAGCATTCATCATCCAGCCCTTAGAGCGAATCGCACAAATGATCATCGTGCCTGTCATGCAGGCCCAATTTCGCGTGGTGGATCAGTTTGAAAGCTCAAAGCGCGGCGAAGCGGGCTTCGGTAGTACGGGAACAAGCTAGCTTAGCAGGGCATCAAGCTTTCGACTGTCTGCCGCAAAGCTTCGGATGCCTTCCGCAAGTTTATCGCTTGCCATTTGATCCTCATTGAATGCCCAACGGAATTGCGATTCGCTCAGGCAAAGCTTTTCGCTGGGATCGTCTTGCTGCGGCTTACGCCAATCCAGATTCAATGCGTCGGCGGGCATTTGCTGCAAAGCGCCAAGTAAATCCGGGCTGATGGTGAGCAAATCACAACCTGCCAAAGCCAAAATTTGACTCGTATTTCGAAAACTCGCCCCCATCACCTCGGTGTGATAGCCATGTCGTCTGAAGTATCGGTAAATGCGGCGTACCGAAGCCACGCCTGGATCTAAATCAGCGCTCGCTTGATTAGGCAATTGATCGCTATTTTGATTAGGCAGTCGATCGCTATTTTGATTAGGCAGTTGATCGCTATTCTTCTGATACCAGTCGTAGATACGGCCGACAAAAGGCGAAATCAAACGCACACCAGCGTCAGCGCAAACCGCTGCTTGCGCCATTGAAAAGAGTAAGGTGAGATTGCAATGAATGCCCTCACGCTCAAGCCGGCGTGCTGCTTCAATACCTTCCCAAGTGGAAGCAATCTTGATCAAAAATCGATCGTTGTGAATACCGAGCCGGTTATAGCGCTCAGCAATTCCAACCGCCCGCGCAAAGCTTGCTTCAACATCAAAGGACAAACGAGCGTCGATTTCTGTCGATACCCGACCAGGAATGACTTTGAGGATAGCCTGCCCGAAACGCACAAGCAGCGCATCCACGCGCCCTTCAAGCGTACTGCCCTGGGCGCCTGATGGCGCCTTCATCTCTAACAACCACTCCTTATAACTATCTAAACCGACGGCTTTCAAGATAAGCGAAGGATTAGTGGTCGCATCCTGAGGTTGGTAGCGGGCAATAAGGCCCACATCCCCCGTATCTGCAACCACCGTCGTGTAGCGGCTTAATCCCTCAAGTGCATTCATTGGCTCAGGTGAGACGCGTTGATTGAGGCAATAAGTCAATACAAGTGCTATTTAGGCGATCTTGTCAAACATATCGCGCCAAATGTTTTGTGCCCAAGCATTGGCGTAACCACCTTCGAGGGCCGTTGGCTCAGTCGACAAGCCACCCGCACCTTTAACCGGAATCATGGTCTTTTGTGCTGCATCGTATTGATGAACCGAGGCAACGTGCACAACATCACGATCATCTATAAAGCTATAACAGGTATTGGCCATCGTGGATGGCTTCACCTCTCTGCCAGCCATCAGGTCGAGCACAGCGGCCGCTGCGGTTTTGCCGTGTTGATTAGCCATATGGCCAGACTTAGGCATCGTGGGCGCGGGAAAGGTTGCATCACCCAGAATATGAATACCCTTGGCAGCAGTCGACTCCATGCTTAACCAATCGACGCTCGCCCACCGATTATTAGCGTTGGCAAGACCAGCCTTCACAACCAAGTCACCTGCACGCTGAGGCGGTATCACATTTAGAACATCCGCTTTCACGCGATCGCCAAGCTCTGTTGTTACAGTCTTTGTGGCGGCATCGAGTTCGGTCACTCGGCTATTGGGACGGTACTCGATCAGGCCCTTGTAGGGCCCTTCAAAGGCCTTTGTGAACAAGCCCTTCTTAGAGATGATTTCAGCATTGGCATCGAGCACAATTATCTTTGACTTGGGCTTTGCAGTCTTGATGTAGTGCGCAATCTGACAAACACGCTCATAAGGACCTGGTGGGCACCGATAAGGCGCCATGGGAATCGACATCACAACCACACCACCATTTGGCATAGCTTCGAGTTGCTGCCTCAAGGTCAAGGTCTGCTCACCTGCCTTCCAAGCATGCATAACCGTCTTTTGCGCCTCAGCGCCGAAACCCTGGATCTGATCAAACATGAAATCAATACCAGGTGACACAATAATGCGATCAAAAGTTTGGTCCTGGAATTTCTTAAACGATAAGCGCCGCTTTGCAGGGTCGAGCGCAGTGACTTCATCCTGAAGCACCAAAATACCGCTGTCTTTTAAACCTTGATAAGAAACCGTCAAATCCGCAATCTTGCGCGAACCACCAATGACCAGGTTAGAAAGCGGACAGGATATAAATTGTGGCGCTCTGTCATAAAGGACAACGTCGACCGAAGCACCACCCCACATTTTGAGATAGCGCGCCGCCGTAGCACCGCCGTAGCCTGCACCAACCACGGCCACGCGGCCGAGCTTTTTAGTGCTTGCTACATCGCCGCCCATCCCCGCGCAACTTGCGAGCACACCCGCAGCGCCTGCTAAGCCCAGCGTCTTTGCAAAGCGACGACGGCCTGAGGTTTGTAATGGCAGCTTGAAATTTTCGCCTTCAAATCTAAAAGTCATAGCAACACTCCCCTCGTCTTGGTTTTAGCGCTTTTGTGCGGACAAATAAGCAGCCATCGATTCAATTTGCTCATCGGTATAACCTTTGGCAAGCTGATGCATGATGGTGCCCGTGCGTCGCCCCTCTTTGAAGGCCTTCATTTGCTCGACCAAATAGGACTTGGGTTGCCCCGCAAGCGCTGGCATCGCACCAATAGCTCTTCCTGAGGTGCCGTGACAATTGGCACAATTTGCGGCTAATGCCGCTCCGCTTCCCGACACTGAACTTGCCGATACGGAAAACGGGATTGTTGCTACGACAATGCCAATCATTCCGGCCACACGCTTGATCCAGCGCTCACTCATGACGGTCTCCCCCTTAATGAAACAAACAAAAAAAAGCCTTGCTGCAAAAACCTACGCAAAGACAACTTCCACCTACGCAGAGACAACTTCCGGCGCTTCTTCTCCTGCATCAGACGATGGCTTCATTGCATCGGAAGCCCCTGCAATCACCAACTTAACCTGATCGCCTTCATCGAGATCAACGGTGACTTTGCCACCTTGAACCAATCGACCAAACAACAACTCATCGGCAAGCGCCCTACGAATCGTGTCCTGGATGAGCCGTTGCATCGGGCGGGCACCCATCAGTGGGTCAAAGCCCTTCTTAGCCAAATAGGCGCGGAGTTTCTCGCTGAATATCGCTTCAACCTTTTTCTCGTGAAGTTGCTCTTCGAGTTGCATTAAGAATTTATCAACCACACGCAAAATAATCTGCTCATCGAGCGCTCTGAAACCAATAATCGCGTCAAGGCGGTTACGAAACTCGGGCGTGAACATCCGCTTGATTTCAGCCATTTCGTCACCAGCCGCCGTAAGATTCGAGAAGCCAATCGAACGCTTTTGCAAATCGGCAGCACCAGCATTGGTTGTCATGATAATAATGACGTTACGAAAATCAGATTTTCGACCGTTATTATCGGTGAGCGTGCCGTGATCCATAACTTGTAGCAGGATGTTAAACACGTCAGGATGGGCTTTCTCGATCTCATCGAGCAAGAGAACAGCATGCGGCTTTTTCGTAATCGCCTCGGTCAGCAGGCCGCCTTGATCAAAACCCACATAACCGGGAGGCGCTCCGATAAGACGAGATACCGCGTGTCGCTCCATATACTCCGACATATCAAAGCGAATCAGTTCAATACCAAGAATAAAGGCGAGCTGACGAGCCACCTCGGTCTTGCCGACGCCGGTTGGTCCTGAAAACAAGAACGAACCAATTGGCTTTTCAGGCTTACCAAGACCCGATCTCGCCATCTTGATTGCCGCAGCCAAGGCTTCGATCGCCGCATCCTGACCAAAGACTGTGTTGGTGAGGTCACGATGTAAGTGCTGCAGTTTGCTGCGATCGTCTGAGGACACCGATGCGGGCGGGATTCTTGCAATTTTTGCAACGATATCCTCAATCTCCAGCTTGCCGATCGTTCGTTTTTGTTTACTCTTCGGCAGTATGCGCTGCGCGGCGCCGGCTTCGTCGATCACATCGATGGCCTTATCAGGCAGGTGCCGGTCGTTGATGTATTTCGCCGATAACTCGGCCGCTGCTGACAGAGCAGCCGCCGAATACTTAACACTGTGGTGCTCCTCAAACCGTGATTTCAGACCGCGCAGGATTTGGACGGTTTGCTCTATTGTTGGCTCACCGACGTCAATTTTCTGAAACCGTCTGGATAAGGCGTGGTCTTTTTCAAAAATACCCCGGTACTCGGTAAAGGTAGTCGCCCCGATACACTTAAGTTGACCCGAAGAAAGCGCTGGCTTCAAAAGATTCGATGCATCGAGCGTGCCCCCGGAAGCAGAGCCAGCACCGATAAGCGTGTGGATTTCATCGATAAACAAAATGCCGTTAGGGATAGCCTTTAATTGCTTCAGCACGAGCTTAAGGCGCTGTTCAAAGTCACCCCGATATTTGGTTCCTGCCAGGAGTGCCCCCATATCGAGTGCATAAACCGTTGCGTCACCAAGAATATCGGGTACGTCTTTTTGTGTGATGCGATACGCCAAACCTTCAGCGATGGCAGTCTTACCAACACCGGCCTCGCCAACGAGTAGTGGATTATTTTTTCGGCGACGACACAAAATCTGGATTACGCGCTCGACTTCGGCTTCGCGCCCAATTAGCGGATCAATACGCCCTTCTTTCGCTGCGGCATTCAAATTATTTGTGAACTGATCAAGCGCGTTGGGCTGTCCTGGTTGCGCAGCGGCTGCCTGCTCTTCGCCCTCACCCTGCTTGGCCTCTTCCTGGCCCTGCTCCTTGGACTGAGGAGCCTTAGTGATCCCATGCGAGATGTAGTTCACAACATCAAGCCGTGTGATGCCCTGCTGATGTAAGTAGTAAACAGCGTGCGAATCCTTCTCACCAAAAATAGCCACCAACACATTGGCGCCGGTCACTTCCTTTTTCCCGTTGGATGTGGACTGCACATGCATGATTGCACGCTGTATGACCCGCTGAAACCCTAGCGTTGGCTGCGTATCGATATCGTCGGTACCAGGAACTACAGGGGTGTTTTCTTTGATGAACCCGGTCAAATTTTTCCGTAAATCATCGATGTTGGCGGCACAAGCGCGCAGCACCTCAGCAGCGGAAGGATTATCGAGTAACGCGAGCAAGAGATGCTCAACGGTAATAAACTCGTGACGCTGCTGCCTAGCCTCAACGAAGGCCATATGCAGACTAACTTCTAATTCCTGAGCAATCATGCTTCCTCCATCATGCACTGCAGCGGGTGTTGATGCTGCCTTGCAAAACTACAAACTTGTTCGACCTTGGTGGCCGCAATATCGCGCGGGAAAAGTCCACAGACCCCTTTGCCCTCTTGGTGCACTTTCAGCATGACCTGCGTTGCCTTCTCACGCCCCATCTTAAAGAACTTTTGCAGCACGAGGATCACAAATTCCATGGGCGTGTAATCGTCATTCAGCAGGACGACCCGGTACATGGGCGGTGGTTTCGTCTTGGCCTCTTGTTTGTCGAGAACAAGACTTGGTGAATTTGAATTTGGCATGACAGCGATTTTAAGCCGTAGCCAGGGGTTTCGGTGGCACTGAACCCATGGATTTGATTGTTGTTTTCCTGTCATAAAACGACGGAAAACAACGGTTGCCGCCCAAAAATCTTTACAAAGCCCGCAAAAGCGTCACGAAGTTGTTATTCGCACTTGACGTTAAGCCCTTTAGACCAGAGAATCCATGCGTGATTAAGGGTTTTTCCTTGCACGTTTCAGTTTTCGATCATTCGATCGGGATGTTTTGAAGTCTTTTTGATGGATGGGTTTTGCAATGGCGACCGGTACGGTGAAGTGGTTCAATGACGCCAAAGGTTTTGGCTTTATCACGCCTGATGAGGGCGGCGAAGATTTGTTTGCGCATTTTTCAGCGATCCAAATGAACGGATTTCGTACGCTGAAAGAAGGACAACGTGTGCAGTTTGACGTGGTCCAGGGTCCGAAGGGGAAACAAGCATCCAATATTCAGGCCCCAACCTGAACGGTCGCTGAACAGCCCAAAAAAGAACCGGCCTCCTGGCCGGTTTTTCTTTGTGACCTCCGGCGAGTCTGGAGATCATGTTGCGCCTTGCCAACAGACCATGGGCAACCCGAAGTTAGAACATTACACTCACGAACTGCTGTCAACCAAAGCATCCGCTGAACGTTGAAGCATATGACCACTTGGTCAATATCAACTTTCCAAGAAGAGGAAATCATGAAAAAATTGATCGCTATCCTGATGGCCGGCATGTTTGCTGTTGGTGCTGCTTACGCTTCTGACGCCAAGAAAGACGACAAGAAAGCCGACGCTAAGAAAGAGCAAAAGAAGTAATCGAAAGGCGGCCATTTGGTCGCTTTTTGTTTTTGCTTTTTGGTTTTCTAAGGCAGGTATATCCTGCCTTTTTATTTTTGCAGGTTTATCGTTCCCTAAACCGATAATGAGTCTTTGGAGAACAAAGGCTGCTATGAGCTTGTTCGACAAATCCGTAGGCAGTCAACCTGCTTACTTACTACTTTTAGCGCTTCAGATCAGTACGGCGCTGATGCTGGTTTTTGCCACATCTCAAGGGTCGGCCCTTGCTCAAGATCGAAATCCGCCGCTTCCGCAAATCGAACTTCGAGCGGGTATGCACCGAATCGTTGCCGAGGTAGCGGCTAATGACGAGACGCGATCACGAGGCCTGATGTTTCGTGAGCAACTCGCCCCGAATCACGGCATGTTATTTATCTTCCAGCAAGCCTCGCCCTACTGCTTTTGGATGAAAAACACACCGCTTGCGCTGAGCATTGCCTTTTTGCGAGATGACGGCACGATCACCAATATCGCAGACATGCAAGCACACAGCGAAAAGAGTCATTGCGCCCGCGAGCCCGTGCGCTTCGCACTCGAAATGGAGCAGGGCTGGTTTGTGCGCAAAGGCCTGCGCGAGGGCAGTCGAATTGGCCATCCAAAGCTCTTCGGCTCACCTTAGGCCTAGTTGCTTAATTACTGGCCATCGTCAAGCGGCTGTCGATGTTCAAGCAACTGTCGTATCGTCAACGAAGCAACACATCGTTTCAATCGCCCGTGCCGGTAACTTCAACCTGAATGAGCCCCTCGGCAAGGCTGACATCGAGCATGTCGCCAGGGGCCAGTGCCGTGGCCTTGCGAACGAGGCGTCCATGTTCATCAGTGACCAGCGCATAGCCACGCTCAAGTATTCGTTGTGGACTGAGAAGCTCGAGTTGTTTGCTGAAAACATCGAGCTGAGATTCCCGAGACTTCATGGTGGTTTCCAGTGCCTGCCCAAGCCTCCGAGCCCTCAATGCCAAGGCTTCACCAAGTCGGTCCAAGTCTGGGGGGCGCAAACGCAGACTTAGCCGTTGCAGCCATTCGGCCCGCTCCTGTAAGCGCTCAGACGGTGCCTTAAGTTGCCGTGCCAGGCGGTCGGTGTGCTGCTCAAAGCGGCGCAGGCTTGTCTGCCAACGCAGTTGCATGGTTTGCGCAACATGCTGGAGTTGCCGCTCAAGGCTTTGCCAGCTTGGACAAGACTGGGTCGCCGCCGCCGTGGGAGTTGGCGCGCGCCAATCCGCAGCGAAGTCGGCAATCGTCACATCGCTTTCATGGCCAATACCCGCAATCACTGGGATAGGGCTAGAGGCTATACAACGAGCCAGCGTTTCATCGTTAAAGGCCCACAAATCCTCGATCGAACCGCCTCCCCTCACAAGCAACAAAACATCACAATCCTTGCGCTCGTTCGCTTGCCTAAATGCCTCAATCAATTCCTTGGGCGCCGACAGCCCCTGGACCGATGCCGGATAAATGATCACCGGAATCGATGGCATTCGCTGGCCGAGGGTTGCGAGCACATCGCGAAGGGCTGCGGCCTGCAAGGACGTAATGACGCCAATGGCCCTCGGCAGCTCGGGCAAAACCCGCTTTCTTTCCTGATCGAAGAGACCCTCTGCCTGGAGCTTTTGTTTGAGACGAAGAAACTGCAATTGCAAGTCGCCTTGACCTGCGGGACGCATTTGTTCGATTTGCAGTTGGATGTCACCACGCGGCTCATAAACCGAGAGCTGCGCTAAAACCTCGACCATGTCGCCTTCTTTAGGCCGAAACCCCATGAACTGGGCCTTATTGCGGAACATGACACAGCGAATTTGCGACTGTCGATCCTTCAAACTGAAGTAATGATGCCCGCTACTCGCAACGCTTAGATTCGAAATCTCCCCTCTTACCCGGAGCAAAGGAAATTGTCTCTCCAGTAGCCCTGCGATCCGCCGAACAAGCTCGGAAACAGCGAGTACTTCGGGGCCTTTTAAAGCGCCAAGCCCGAGCGAATCGGCATTGCTTTGGAGAAAACCAGCTTTCATCGGACTTTCCGTCCGAATACTTTCCACAACTTCGGACGTTGTGGGGAGAGCAAGAGAAAAACCCTTGAAATGCCCTGATTAATTTGATAAGCCATTGATTCTAAAGGATTTTAATTTGACTATTTTTTCAGCAGATGATTCAAACGCTGAATTTTCAAGCCTTTGGAAGGTTTCGGGACAGGCTTTGCACATAGTTATCCACAGAAATTGTGCATGATTAACGAAAGCCCTGTAAGCATGCACAGCTTGCGGATTTGCTCACACAGACATTCGGGCGGACAATTCGTAGGGTGCACCGACCTCAAACCTGAAATGATACTTAAGTTGAAACAATTGAACGGTCTGAGGGCTGTCAAGCCGTGATCGACATATTCCGTCAAGCCGGTTGGCCTGCGTGGATTTTGCTCGCCATGTCGGTGGCGGCGCTCGCGATTGTGATCGACCGATTATGGGTGATGCGTCGATCACAAGTGCTGCCGACTCAAGCCTTGGCGACTGCAAGCGACTTGCTTGTCCTCGTCCGAGGTCGCCCCGACGAACATCCAGACCTGATGCAAGCGCAAAGCGCGCTTGAAAAGTCCTCGATGGCGGGTAAAGTCTTGATAGCCGGGCTCAACGCAAGGCATGACGATCGATCGAGTCAAGAACTCGCTGTGCAAATTACCGGACAAGCCATGGTGCGAGAACTTGAGCGGGGCCTCAGTCTTTTGGCCACGCTTGCCAGCCTTGCGCCGTTGGTCGGTCTGCTCGGCACTGTTGCAGCCATGATTGAGGCATTCGGCGTCCAATCGGGCGATCAAGCCGATCCTCAGGCCTTGGCTGCGGCGATTGCCATGGCACTGCATGCAACCGGGCTAGGACTCGGGCTGGCTATCCCGGCCACGCTTGCACACCGCTTATTGCGCGAACGTTGTGATGGACTCGTGGCGGATTTGGAAATGATGGCGCAGCGTTGGCTGCACCAATTAGGCCAGCCACTTCGACAAGAGCGCGCGGAGCAAGCCAGTGTGGATCATCACAGGTCAGTTTCTTCAGGAGGGGATTCGTGATGGCCTGGATGGGCTTCAGAGATCGACCCAGCTTGTTTTCGATTCGTGCAAAACCTGAGCCAGATATCAGTCTCATTGCGCTGATTGACCTGTTGCTTGTGGTCTTGATGTTTGTCTTAGTGACCAGCACCCTTAGTAAGTGGTCGCAACTCGGTTTGAATTTGGCCTCAAGCCGAGCCGGTACGGAGATCGCACGAACAGGACTTCGAGTGGCTGTGCTACGCGATGGCAGCATTCGGATCGGGGACACCCAAGCACTCAGCGGCCTTGATGCGGGCGCACTCGTGAGGGCCTTTATCGAGGCACGACAAACATTCAACGCTAAAAATAATGCCAACGCGACAGTGGACCCGTCGAATCCTGACCCCACCAAGCAAAGCGATGCCGTAACGCGTGCTAACGCCCCAAACTTGATGATTTACGCCGACCGCCTCGCACCCCATGGCGCCGTGGTACGCGTCATGGATGCAGCTCGGCAAGCGGGCATTGAGCGCGTTGGACTCGTTACGCAAAAAGACTAAGACGCTTGGCGAATCGACCCATGTTCCAGGTCGATCGTCTAGCTCGCCTGTGACCGCGCAGCACGCGGGGCCAGCAACCTTCAGGTCCTCACTCGAGCAGGCCTTATTGGCTGCCTGGTTTCCTTCAGAGGAGCACTCATCGGCGAAACGTAACGCACTTGTACCGCGAGGAGCAGCCAGCGCTGTGATTGGGGCGCTCGTGTGGCTTGTCACACGATCCTGGCTTGGCTTGGCTGCAGCGAAGGCCGTCGAAAGACTTGCAAGCAAACGACGCGCGAGGATCACGATTGAGCAGGATCAAAGACCAGCGGTTGTCATCGTGGGCAATTTAGTGGCCGGCGGATCGGGAAAGACACCCTTGGTGATTACGCTTGCAAAGGCCTTGCGCCAGCAAGGACTGCGCATCGCCATTTTGTGCAGTGGTTTTGGGGGGAAGCTCGAGGGCCAACTCAAAACCGATCACTACGCAAGCCCCTTCGAAGCATGGCGCGCAGGCTGGTCCGATGAAGCAGTCCTGTTGGCCATCGAAAGCGCATGTCCCTTATTTGTCGGGCGTGATCGCAGCGCAGCCCTTGCGCTTTGCTTAAGTCAAGAAGCGCAACTCGACTTGATTCTTTCAGACGACGGGCTACAACACCAAGGTCTTAAACGCGCCTACGAAATCCTGCTTATCGACACACGCGGTCTCGGCAATCGCCGTTGCTTGCCTGCAGGCCCGCTGCGCGAACCTCTCAAAGACAGGAAGCCCTCGGACTACTTACTGCTTCGCAAGCCAAGCTCAAGATCTGGACCAAGACAGGACTTCATGCCTTCGCAAATCGAGATCCATGCACTTGCAAAATCGAGTCAGTGGCTTCCAGAACCAGGCCTTGTGGTCCTGGATCGTCGCGATTGGCTCGCTGGTCGCGTCGATGGGATCTCATTGGCGCAGTTTGCCGAACGTGTTCGTGGAGCGAACTTACTAGGGGTTGCAGGAATCGCTCAAGCCGAGGCACTAGCCAATGCCTTGTCTGAGCAAGGGATTGAGGCTCACTGGCAGTTTCCGGGTGATCATAGAGCCTTAGATCTTGATGGGGTGTTGGCCAAAGCCTCAGCCCGCGGACAGTCGATTGATGCGATCGTGTTGACCGCCAAAGACGCCGTAAAATACGGCGATCTCCCCTTAACGGTCTATGTGTTGTTTCAGACCCTTAGTGCCCCCGAACCTCTTTGTCTGGCATTGGAGCATATTGCGCGTGGACAATCGACTTCTTGAAATTCTTGCCTGTCCGATTTGCAAAAACAGCCTGAGACACGACCGGCAAGCGCTTGAATTGATCTGTGAACACGATCACTTGGCCTTTCCAATCCGCGATGGTATTCCGGTGATGTTGCTTGCCGAAGCGCGATCAACCGAGTCCGAACGATCCGAAGCACAAGTGCCTTCTCGGGGTGCTGATGAGCAGGCAGGCGCTTGAAGACCTGGATACTTATCCCCGCAAGGCTCGGTTCAAGCCGCTTACCCCGTAAGCCCTTAGCCGATATTGAAGGTCGCCCGATGGTTATACGGGTGCTTGATCAATGTCTCAAAGCGAGTGCGCATCGAGTCATCGTGGCAACCGATAGTGAAGAAGTCGCGCAATGCGTTGAGGGCTTCGGCTATGAAGCCATCATGACGCGAAGCGATCATGTCTCAGGTACCGATCGGCTCGCCGAGGCTGCTGCACGCTTGCATATTCCTGATGACGACATCGTTGTGAATGTACAAGGCGATGAACCCCTGATAGAACCCGAACTCATCAATGCGCTAGTTGACAAGCTTGCCTCAGCGCCAGAAGCGGCCATGGCGACCGCCGCTCATCCACTCGATGATCCCGTCGGCATCCACAGTCCCCATGTGGTAAAGCTCGTGCTCAATCATCGCGATGAGGCCATGTATTTTTCTCGTGCCACGATTCCCTTTGACCGGGATCAACGTCGCGAAGGCCTTGGTGAGGCCTTGTTGCGACATGTTGGCATTTATGCATACCGTCTGCCTTTCTTGCAAAGCTTTCCGAACCTTGCTTCGCCCGCTTTAGAACAGCTTGAAGCGCTCGAGCAGTTAAGAGCCTTATGGCACGGATACCGGATCAGCGTTTATCGCATGGAAGCGGCCGCCCCGCCAGGCGTTGATACGGCTGAAGATTTGGAGCATGTCAGGGCCCTCGTTCGCAAGAGGCTGCAAAAGCGCGCGAACTGAAGCAAACGGCTTCCCATCAATTGACCGATCAATCGTTTTGCGATTACCCTCGGTTAGCGTTGTCGATGAATCCGCTCTTATTGAGTAGGGAAGTAATCGATACAAGGCAGCTCACTAAAGGCATTATTCACGGAGACCATAAGCATGCGACTTATTCTATTGGGACCACCCGGTGCTGGTAAGGGCACTCAGGCGGCCGTTATCACCAAGACCTATAACATCCCACAGATCTCGACCGGCGACATGTTGCGCGCCGCTGTTAAGGCAGGCAGCCCACTTGGACTTGAAGCCAAAAAAGTCATGGATTCGGGTGGGCTCGTGTCTGATGACATCATCATTGGCCTGGTGAAGGACCGCCTCAAGCAAGACGACTGCGCGAACGGCTATTTATTTGACGGCTTTCCCAGAACCATTCCTCAAGCTGAAGCCATGAAGGATGCGGGCGTCCAAATTGACGTGGTCCTTGAAATTGACGTGCCCGATCAGGACATCATTAGCCGCATGAGTGGCAGGCGTGTGCACACGGCAAGTGGCCGCACTTACCATGTCCACTTCAACCCCCCTAAAGTTGAAGGCAAAGATGATGTCACGGGTGAGGATTTGATCCAGCGCGACGATGATCGCGAGGAAACCGTGCGCAAGCGCCTGGAGGTCTACCACGCGCAAACCAGACAATTGGTTGATTACTACGGCAAGTGGGCAGCTTCAGGTTCAAGTGGTGCCCCACGCTATCGAAAAATATCGGGTCAGGGCGCGGTCGATGCCATCAGTGAGCGTGTTTTAGAGGCTTTACGCTGAGGCTTGCGAGCTTTTCGCACTCACAAACCCTAAGAATTCAAAACAAGCCTTTTGCCAGCTGCTGCCCAAAGCTGGGCAGCACGTTGTAAGCTTAGATTCGGCACAGGCAGGACGCTTCGCCGAATCACCGGATCGCGTCCGGTTTTTGCATCGTCGATTAAAAAAACTGAGAGGAGACAACGATGAGTGAGGCAACATCAACAGGACTATGGCTGTCCTTGATTTGCGGCTTGGCGGCCGTCCTTTATGGAATCGTTCAAAGTCGCTGGATTTCGTCACTACCCGCTGGCAACGCAAGAATGCAGGAAATTGCCGCTGCCATTCAAACTGGCGCCAGCGCCTATCTCAATCGGCAGTATCGTGCGATCGGCATTGTTGGCGTGGTGTTGTTTATCGTGATCTGGGTGGTACCGGGGCTTGGTACCACCACTGCAATTGGTTTTGCGATCGGTGCAATTTTGTCGGGTGCCGCCGGCTACATCGGTATGAATGTGTCGGTGCGTGCCAATGTGCGAACCGCGCAAGCCGCAACCCAGGGTCTGAATGAGGCACTCGCGGTAGCCTTTAAAGGTGGTGCTATTACCGGCATGCTGGTGGTTGGGCTGGGCCTGCTTGGCGTGGCTGGCTACTACTTCGTCCTGGTAAAAATGGGTGCGGAAGGCGCATCACTCCACGATGTAATCAAACCACTCATTGGCCTGGCCTTTGGTAGCTCGCTTATTTCAATTTTTGCCCGTTTAGGTGGCGGTATTTTCACCAAGGGCGCCGACGTGGGCGCAGATCTAGTCGGAAAAGTCGAGGCAGGCATCCCTGAAGATGACCCCCGTAATCCGGCTGTGATCGCCGACAACGTCGGTGATAACGTTGGCGACTGTGCAGGCATGGCAGCCGACCTCTTTGAGACCTACGCAGTCACCTTGATTGCCACCATGTTGCTTGGTGCCCTGATGCTCAAAGGTGCCGAAGCGCAGGCTGTGCTCTACCCGCTGGTTTTAGGCGGCATGTCAATCATCGCATCGATTATTGGTGCTGCTTTCGTGAAAGCCACCCCCGGTGGCAAGATCATGAATGCCTTATATAAGGGCTTGATCGTGGCCGGCGTGCTCGCACTGGTGGTCGCCTATCCGTTGACAGGTTGGGTGTTTACCGGTGCAGACCTTGCGGCCTCCAATACCTCGGTCATGAATATCTGGCTTTGTGTACTGGTTGGCTTGGTGCTTACCGGCGCGATCGTCTGGATTACCGAGTACTACACCGGCACCGAATACAAGCCGGTGCAATACGTCGCGCAGGCATCCACCACAGGGCATGCCACCAACATCATCGCTGGTATCGCGGTCTCGATGAAGTCGACCATGTGGCCTGTACTCTTTGTTTGCGTCGCAATTCTCGAGTCCTATGCCTTAAGTGGCTTATACGGCGTTGCGGTTGCGGCAACCGCCATGTTATCGATGGCAGGCATTGTGGTCGCGCTTGATGCGTATGGGCCCATTACCGACAACGCAGGCGGTATTGCTGAAATGGCCGAACTGCCCGACTCCGTGCGTAACATCACCGACCCACTCGATGCGGTGGGCAACACAACCAAGGCAGTGACCAAGGGCTACGCGATTGGCTCTGCGGGGCTGGCTGCACTTGTGCTTTTTGCGGACTACACCCACGCACTTGAAAGCGCTGGCCTGGATACCACCTTCGATTTATCCAACGAGCGGGTCATTATTGGTTTATTTATTGGCGGTCTGATTCCTTACTTATTCGGTGCCATGGCTATGGAGGCTGTGGGTCGTGCCGCCGGATCGGTGGTTGAGGAAGTACGCAGGCAGTTTCGTGAAATCAAGGGCATCATGGAGGGCAAGGCCAAGCCTGAGTACTCCAAAGCGGTGGACTTACTCACCGCAGCAGCGATCAAGGAAATGATCGTGCCATCGATTCTGCCCGTCGTCGTGCCAATTCTGGTTGGTGTGTTCTTGGGCCCAGCGGCGCTTGGCGGGGTTCTCATGGGCACCATCGTGACCGGCCTTTTCGTCGCGATTTCGATGTGTACAGGCGGTGGCGCCTGGGATAACGCGAAAAAGTATATTGAAGAAGGCCATCACGGTGGCAAGGGCTCTGATGCACACAAAGCCGCGGTGACCGGCGACACCGTGGGCGACCCCTACAAGGACACCGCAGGCCCTGCAGTCAACCCGCTCATCAAGATCATCAACATCGTGGCGCTCTTGTTGGTACCCGTGATGGGCATGATTTGGGGTGGCGATGCCAAGACAGCCAAGGCTGCTCATGCAGCACCCGCTGCAGTAAGCGCGCCGGCTTCAGGCTCTTTGGCAGTCAGCGCACCGGCTCCGACAGCACCGGCAGGCGTCAGTGCGCCAACTGCGACGCCTGCAGCAAGTTCTGCCGGAGCGCCGAGCGAGCCTGCCAAGACGAAGTAATCCAAGCTGATGAAGCGCACCGAAGGACAGCGAAAAGACCATGCAAAAGTTCTGTGATTACTACTTTGTCTGCACCTCACCCTGGACTTATCTGGGGCACGAGCGTTTTGTCGCCATGGCCGAGAAGCATCAGGTGGCGATTCGGGTTAAACCGATGAACCTCGGACAGATTTTCCCGGCATCTGGAGGTCTTCCCCTGGCTAAACGTGCCCCGCAGCGGCAGGCTTATCGATTGGTCGAACTTGAGCGCTGGCGCCAACGGAGCGGCTTGCCACTGACCATTCACCCGAAGTTTTTCCCTGCTGATGACCGACTCGCAGCGCGGTGCGTGATTGCAGCCGATGAATTGCTTGGCACCAAAGCCGCCCTCATGGTAGCTGGCGCCATGCTCAAATCGGTTTGGGCTGATGAAGCCAATATTGCGGATGAAAACGATATCCGTGCAGCCTTGCAAAGGATTGGTTTTGAGGCCGATGATTTGCTCACTAAAGCGGCAAGTGAATCTGCCCATGCGCGCTACGAAGCAAACACTCAGGAAGCACTGCAGGCTGAGGTTTTTGGTGCACCCTGGTATGTTTTCGATGGTGTACCCTTCTGGGGGCAGGATCGGCTTGATTTTCTTGAGCGTGCCTTTGCGGCTGCGAAGGACGGCTGACGGGGGCCCAACCCTGATTCGTGGTCAAAAATGGCCCCCCCCTTAACGCCAAGCGCCTCTAAAGTTTTTCCGTCTCACCTTGCTTGGGTTGCCAGGTGAGCAATCGTTTTTCGATCAAGCTCACCAAAGCATCAAGGATCAGGGCGCAACAGGTGAGGACCACAATCCCTGCGATCACTGTATTGATATCGAAGGTCCCTTCGGCTTGCAGAATTAAGTAACCCACCCCGCGGGCAGATCCCAGGTACTCACCAACCACTGCCCCGACAAAAGCCAAGCCGACCGAGGTGTGGAGCGAAGAAAACACCCAGCTTGTCGCAGAAGGTAAATACACCGCGCGTAAGAGTTGTCGCTGACTTGCACCAAGCATTTTTGCATTGGCGAGAATGACAGGGCTCACCTCGCGAACACCTTGATATACATTGAAGAACACAATAAAGAACACGAGCGTAATGGCCAACGCGACCTTCGATGCCATACCCAAGCCGAACCACACACTAAAGATGGGGGCAAGAATGACCCGAGGCATGGAGTTAAGCGCCTTAATATAGGGATCGAGAATCGCTGCAGCGGTGGGGCTCAGTGCCAACCAAAGACCCATCAATAGTCCGAAAACGGTGCCGATGACAAAGGCCATCAGTGTCTCAAGTAAGGTGACCGCTAGATGGCTGTAAATGTCCGCCTCAATCACAAACCAAGAGAAGACTTGAGCGGCAACCTTCAAGGGCTCACCGATGAAAAATGCAACTTGGGGATCGCGTGCTGCGATATGCCAAATGCCTAACACTGCCACAAGCAAAGCGAGCCGCGCGGTCAACAAACCGACACCACGTTCAAGATTCATCGTGCTTGAGCCCCAAAACATGAACGCGGGTCGCCGATCAAAGTTTGGCCTCCTCGGATGGCAGTCCTGGCAACTGTTGCCGATACCCCTTTAAGACCTCGTCGCGCAAAACATCCCAAATCGCCGCATGAAGTGCATTGAAACGCGCATCGAGTCGAATCTCGGCAACATCGCGCGGACGCGGCAGATCAATGACAAATTCCCCGATGGGTCGGCTTGCCGGGCCAGCCGACATGACAACCACCCGATCACTCATGGCGATCGCTTCATCCAAATCGTGCGTTATAAAAAGCACAGCTTTGCGCTTGGCAGACCAAAGCGCTAAGACTTCGTTCTCCATCAATTGGCGGGTTTGAATATCGAGCGCAGAAAAAGGCTCATCCATCAGAATCAAATCGGGGTCAAGAATTAAGGTTTGGGCGAGCGATGTGCGCTTTCGCATGCCACCAGACATCTGATGGGGAAAGCGATCCTCAAAACCTGCAAGTCCAACGCGGGCGAGCCAGGCTCTCGCCTGATCCTCTCTCTCAACCTGCGAAACACCGCGAAATTCAAGCCCCGCAGCCACATTCTCAAGAGCCGTGCGCCAGGGCATGAGGCTTTCGGTTTGAAACATATAACCTGCGCGTGGATTAATCCCCCGCAGGGCCTGCCCAAAAACTTCAACCCGACCCGCCGATGGCTCAAGAAGGCCAGCTGCGATATTGAGCAGGGTTGACTTACCGCAACCCGTGGGCCCAACCACTGAGACAAACTCGTCGCTTGCGATACGCAAATCAGTCGCGTCAACCGCGGTATAGCGCTGGCCTGGTTGATCTCGCGATACAAAGGTGACCCTTAGACCCTGAAGCAATAAGGCATCAGGTCCCTTTTGCGACCTCTCGGGCGCTGATGCCAAGGGCGAAGCGCTACGCTTTTCCAAGTTTGGCTAGCGCCTTCTTCGCAAACTCATTGGTATAGGTTTTAGCTAAGTCAACCTTTGTCTTATCCCACTTCGGTGTTGATGCTTCAAGCAGCTTCAGAGCTGTTTTACTACCCTCGTCGGGGATCAAACCATCGCGCGAAATCGAGTCTCGAATCGCATTAAAGGTTGCGAGATAAATACCTCGATCACCAAGCAGATAGGATTCAGGTACTGTCCGAATGAGCTCTGATGGGCCCACCGACTCAATCCAGCGGTTTGCACGAATAATTGCCGATGCAAGTGCTTGCGCAGTGTTGGGGTACTTTTGTACAAATGTGAGTGGTGCGTAAAGGCATGCTGCAGGCATCGGACCGCCGAGGAAGTCCTGGGTACCTTTCATCGTTCTCATATCAGCAACAATGCGAATGTCACCGCTTTGCTGAAGCATGGTCATGACCGGTTCAACATTTGAGATTGCGTCAATCTGCCCAGAACGCAAGGCCGTCACCGCGCCTGCGCCCGTACCCACGCCCACAAAAGAGACATCGCTAGCCTTAAGTCCAGCGTTTGCGAGCATATAACTCGCCATCATATTGGTTGAGGAGCCAGGCGCAGACACGCCAATCTTTTTCCCCTTTAAATCGGCAACACTCTTATATCCCGCCATGGTTTTACTGGAAACGCCAATGGCCATTTGCGGCGCACGACCCTGCAAGACGAATGCTTGAAACATCTGGCCCTTTTGCTGCAGATTGATGGTGTGTTCGTAGGCACCCGACACGACGTCGGCCGATCCGCCAACCACCGCTGCGAGCGCTCTTGAGCCGCCCGCAAAATCGCTGATCTCGACATCAAGGCCTTCAGCTTTGTAAAAACCTTTGAACTCAGCGATCGAAAGCGGCAAATAATAAAAAGAAGCTTTACCACCAACCGCTATTGAAACTTTCGTCTTTTCAAGTGCTTGGGCACGGGCGCTTGCACCTGTCAATCCGATGGCGGGAACAGCAGCTAGGCTAGCCATTGAACCAAGCGCCTTGAGATGCTTGCGTCGAGCCCACATGGCATCGGATACCCGGTCCAAATCCTTCCGATGCATGATCTCGATAACCTCCCCAAATTTTTCGTGGGATTTGATGCTCATCGCTTGGTCTCCAGTGTTCTTGATTTATAAGCTGTAAGTTTATCAAGCGAGGCTAAACTTCCAATTTTGACGGGTCTTTAAACAAGAAGGGAAGGAATAGCTATGCAAATTGAAGGTCAAGTTGCACTGATTACCGGGGGAGCCTCGGGTTTGGGTGGCGCAAGTGCGAAGATGTGGGTTGATCAAGGCGGTTTGGTGTTGATCGCCGACGTCAACGCGGCCTTAGGTGAAGCATTCGCTCACAGCCTTGGCCCCAAGGCACGCTTTATTAGCTGCGATGTCAGCTCAGAAAGCGACGCACAGGCAGCTGTTGATGCGGCAAAGACCATGGGCAGCCTGTCTTGTCTGATCAATTGCGCAGGCATCGGTAAGGCGATGAAAACCGTTGGCAAAGACGGCGCGCATCCGCTTGATCATTTCATTCGTGTCGTCAACGTCAACCTGATTGGAAGTTTTAATATGCTTCGCCTGGCCGCTGCTGCCATGGTGAGCAATACACCCAATGCCGAAGGCGAACGCGGCGTGATTATTAACACCGCTTCGGTTGCGGCCTATGACGGTCAGATCGGGCAAGCCGCCTACTCGGCCTCCAAGGGTGGCATTGTCGGGATGACCTTGCCAATTGCACGCGATTTATCGCGAGACGGTATTCGTGTGGTGACGATTGCGCCTGGGCTCTTCGAAACACCGCTGCTCGCTGCCTTGCCTGAAGACGCTAAGGCATCGCTTGGCCGTCAGGTCCCCTTCCCGCCACGCCTTGGGCGACCCGATGAATACGCGCAAATGGCCAGACACATTGTGGAAAATTGCATGCTAAATGGCGAAACCATCCGGCTAGACGGTGCAATCCGGATGGCGCCGCGTTAATGAGTGTCGGGCCACGCTTTATCGGCGGATTCAGTGTTGGCCGATGCACGATCGGCCAACACATGATTTGCTGATGCTAGTCCGGTAAGCCAACGCCCTGGGATTCGAGCCAACGGCCGAGTGCAATCACAAGCGCATCGGCCTGCGCGCGTCCCACGATTTGCAGACCGAGCGGCAATACGCCGCTTCGAGCAAACGGAATGGTTAAGGTGGGCAAACCCACCATGCTAAAGGCCGCTGTCTGGCCCAGGACGGCATCGCGCACTGGCATGGTTCCCCCGGCCACTGACACGGTGGTTTGACCCCGACGCGGTGGCGCAACCGCCGTTGTGGGCATGATGAGGGCATCTAAGTCGGCAAGACAGGCGTGTAAGTCGCGCCGAACAGCCTCGCGTTCTTGCATCGCATCGACATACTGCAATGCCGACATTTGTTCGCCAAGTTTCATCGGGGTGAGCACCGATTCGGAAAACCCCTCACCGCCGTGGGCGAGAACAGACCGATGGATCCAAGCCGCCTCCGGTCTTACGATCGCGCTATAGCAAGCCCAGGCGCGATCAAGCACCGATTTCAGTTTGACCTCGCGGATTTCCGCCCCCTGCGCGCGCAGCCCTGCCACTTGCCGCTCGAAGGCTTGCGATACATCTTCGGCAAGTCGCGGTGCGAGCCAGTCTTGCGGAATTCCAAAACAAGGCGCTCGCCCAACAGCACCATGTGCAGCACTACGCTGCGACATGACCTCGTAGAGCAAGGCGCAATCGGCAGTCGTCTTGGCAAGTGGGCCCGCGTGATCGCAGGTCCAACTCAAATGCAGCGCACCGGCCAATGGAATGGCGCCAAAACTCGGCTTAAAGCCCGCGAGACCGCAAAACGCAGCCGGGATGCGCACCGAGCCCCCGGTATCGGAGCCAAGTCCGGCCAAACCAATCCCAACCGCGGTTGCAGCGCCTGCACCACTCGACGAACCACCGGCTTGATGTGCATGATCAAAGGGATTCAAGACATCGCCCGTCCATGGGTTTTCGCCCGTCGCACCGAGCGCAATTTCATGCATGTTGGTTTTGGCAAGAATCAAGGCACCTGCTTCACGCAAACGATTCACCGCCGTGGCCTCATCCATACCAAGCTCGGGTAGGGCTGCACGGGTGCCAGCGCGCATGGGCGTGCCTCTAACTTGATACAAATCTTTGATCGTTATGGGAATGCCGTGTAAGGGCCCCAAGGGAATTTCACTGCCACCAGCCGATGCTCGCCGCTGATCGTCCATGGTCTTTGCGGTTTGCTCTGCGAGCTCCCAATCGACCCAAGCGATTGCGTTTAATACGGCGTGATTTTGAGCAGCTTCTTTCGCTTTCGCGATCAAGTCAACGCTAGTGGTCTTCGCTTCACGAAGTAGGGCAAGACTTTCGATGATTGATAACATATTGTCGTTCCTCCTTCCCACATCATGCCCGAGCTCAAGTCAAAGCAAGGCTGGAAAAACCATAGGAGTTTCATTCATGCCGCAAAAGCGTTTCAGCAGCGGGGCGATTCGCGAAGCGCGCTACGACCCTAGCGAAAAACAACTCGAACTCAGTTTCAATAACGGCAACATCCGCGTCTACCGCGCCGTACCCGGTGCCGTTTGGGAGCGACTTTGCGCTTCACCCAATCCCGCGAGTTACTGGGAAGACCGAATTGCCGAGGAATACCCTGAGAGCAAAGCAGCTTCGGTCAGCAAAGCTGGTGCCCGCGCACAACTCGACGCTTTGTTCGGATCGGCCAAAGGCACTGAACATGAGCCTTGAGCAGTACGCTTGAAAAAGCTCAAGGTTTTCATGTTTTGCCAGGTCATCGACCACCTGGGCGATATCGGCGTTTGTCTGCGCTTAGCGCGATCGCTAAAGGCGTTAGCCGATTGGGATCTGCGCATCTTCTGCAATCAGGCTGACAAGGCTCGGTTGCTCATCGACCCGCAGGTCGACCGGGTTGAATGGCATGCCTGGCCCACCGACGAGGCATGCTTTGAGCATGTGCCGGAGGTGATCCTCTGCGCTTTTGGTTGCGACCTGCCGCTTGGCGTGAGGCGCCAGCTTGAGCTTCAAGACAAGAACCTCGCCCTGCCCAAGACCTTGTGGGTTCACCTGGACTATTTGACCGCAGAGCCCTGGGTCGAGGACTTTCATGGACTCAGTTCTTACAAGCCCGATGGACTCATCCAACAATTCTACTTCCCGGGTTTCGGCGAAAAAACTGGTGGTTTGCCTGGTGACCCACCCGCTTTGTTGCCACCAAGCCAAGCCGAAACATCAGCACTTCGGGTCTTTGCCTATGTCTATAAACATGCACCACTGATGAGTTGGCTGCACGCGCTAAGCCTCCCAATTGACCTCTTGACCACGGAGGACCTAGCCAACGATTGGCAGACAGAAATGCCAGCAACTTGCGGTACGCCAACATCGAGTGAACCGGCTGACGAACTCGGCATAGCGCGGATCCAATTCAAGACGCTCGCCCCCTGCACTCAGACAGCCTGGGATCACACCATGTTGAGCTGTGAGCTACTTTTTGTTCGCGGCGAGGACAGTTGGGTGCAAGCGATGAGAAGCGGTATCCCATGGCTTTGGCAGCCCTACCCCCAAGAGCTTGAGACCATGCGCGCAAAAATCCAATCGCTTCTCAACATCATGTCTGAGCAACTGCGCGTATATCAGCACTGGCCTTTGTGGCGCGATGCACAACTTGCCTGGGGACTAGGTGAGGAGCTCGACTCAAAAGGCTTTGCTGATTTATGCCGGGAGTTAGGGAGCTGGCAGAAAATGGCCCAAGCCTGGGCCGCTTATTGCAACCGACTGCCAAGGCTCGACCAAGGTCTTTGTCACATGATTGACAAGCATCGCAGCGCGCTGAACGCTTATAATGAAAGGCTTTGCTGAGCTAATCTTTGGGTGTCACCATGAAAATCGCGCAGGAAATTCGCACTGGCAACGTCATCATGATGGGCAAAGACCCGATGGTGGTCTTGCGTGCGGAGTACAACAAATCGGGCCGTAACGCTGCTGTGGTCAAGATGAAACTTAAAAATCTCTTGAACAATTCCGGGACCGAAACCGTCTTTAAAGCCGACGAAAAGATGGAGGTTTTAGTCCTTGAAAAGAAAGAGGTCACCTACTCATACTTCGCTGACCCGATGTATGTCTTTATGGACGCTGAATACAATCAGTTCGAAGTCGAAGCAGACAGCATGGGCGACGCCTTAAACTACCTCGACGATGCCATGCCGTGTGAAGTCATTTTTTACAACGGACGTGCGATTTCTGTCGAGCTGCCAACCGGCTTAGTACGCGAGGTCGAGTACACCGAGCCTGCAGTACGCGGTGATACCTCAGGCAAGGTCATGAAGCCAGCACGCGTAAAGCCCACGGGATTTGAAGTGCAAGTGCCTGCCTTCGTTGAGATCGGCGACAAAATCGAGATCGACACGCGTACTGGCGAATACCGTAACCGCGTCAAGTGATCAGGCGACCTGCCCGTCGAGGGTTTGGGTAATTAGGTCGTTGTCGATGGCGAATTGCTGCAAAAACTCATAGGCTAAAGGCTCAACGCCATAGAGCCTTCCGCTTACGAGTACAGCCCGGAGGCTAGCAACTTGGCCTGAACTTGCTTGTGCGTGCCTCGGATGCGGGACAAAAACTGGTAGGACCAGCGAAGAGTAAGCTGTACTTGGGCCCGATGCCATGGATACGGCACGGTCTCTTGGCGATCCTTGGTCGTCGCGAAATTGGGCCATGATGCCCGCGAGTCGTTCTGCCCAGTCAGAAGGCCGAAAAACACGTTGGTCCCGAGTGAGTCCCAAGATGTGGAACGAGGGCTTGGTTTCAAGTGGAAACATTCAACGATCATCAGCCTGACACATGCCGCGATTATAGAATGCGAGCTTTACACAACAATTTCTGGACGCCACAACCGAGGCGCAAGACACCATGAGCCAAGCATCCGCCCTGATGACGACCTATGCACAGTTACCCATAGCTTTTGCTTACGGCAAAGGTGTTTGGCTTTACGATGAGCAGGGACGACGTTATCTCGACGCTTTATCGGGTATCGCCGTCAACACGCTTGGGCATGCGCACGCGGGTTTGGTCGCCGCACTCAGCGATCAAATCAACAAGATTATCCATAGTTCTAATCTTTTTAGAATTCCATTGCAACATGAGGTAGCAAGCTTCTTGACCCGTATCTCGGGGATGGATAATGCTTTTTTCTGTAACTCAGGATTAGAGGCTAACGAAGCAGCTATAAAAATTGCGAGGCTTTACGGACACAACCGCGGCATTGACCGACCCGAGATTGTCGTCTATGAAAAAGCTTTTCACGGACGCTCGCTTGCCACTTTGTCAGCAACCGGCAATGAGAAAGTCCAAAAGGGTTTTGAACCGCTGGTTGAGGGATTTGTCCGGGCCCCGCTCAATGATCTTGGCGCTATCGAACAAATTGCCCGCGACAGGCCGAAGGTTTGCGCAATTTTTATTGAGGCAATCCAGGGTGAAGGTGGCATCAACCCCGCAAGGCTTGATTACCTAAAGGGTTTGCGCCAGATCTGTGATCGCCAGGGATGGCTGCTGATGATCGATGAGGTGCAATGCGGCCTGGGCCGAACTGGCAGGTGGTTTGCGCATCAATGGGCTGAAATTGTTCCGGACGTTATGCCACTTGCGAAAGGTCTTGCCTCCGGTGTTCCTGTGGGTGCAGTGGTTGCACGTGGCGTCGCAGCAGAAACCTTCAAGCCCGGCAACCATGGCACGACCTTTGGCGGCAACCCGCTTGCGATGCGCGCTGCGCTCACAACCCTGCAAACGATTGAAAATGAGGGCTTGCTCGAGCATGTTCAGCGGGTTGGTGCTTATTTGCACGAACGCCTCAGCGACGGGCTTTCTGGTCAGCAATCGGTGATCGACATACGCGGCCGAGGGCTGATGCTTGGCATCGAGCTCGACAGGCCCGCGGGAGTCCTTGTGAAGCAAGGGCTTGAACAAGGCATCGTATTTAACGTGACTGCTGACACCGTTGTGCGTTTGCTCCCCCCCTTAATCTTCGATCAACGCGATGTTGACTATCTGCTCGAGCGTCTGCTGCCACTAATAAGGCAGCACCTGCAAGCAAATCACTGAGCCGAAACGAGGAGTAGTTTCCATGGCCCATGCCATCAAGCACTTTTTGCAATTCAACGATCTCAGTGTCGACGAGTTGCAATACTTATTTTCGCGAACCGCCTTAATCAAAGAAAAATTTAAACGATATGACCCTCATCACGTACTGAGTGATAGAACTTTAGTGATGATTTTCGAGAAGGCTAGTACCAGAACCCGCCTTTCTTTCGAGGCAGGCATGCATCAACTGGGCGGTGCTGCAATTTATCTCAACACTCGAGATTCGCAACTGGGTCGCGGAGAACCGGTTGAAGACGCGGGCGAAGTGATTTCGCGCATGTGCGACATCGTGATGATTCGAACCTACGAGCAATCAATCATCGAACGATTCGCCTCGCGGTCAAGAGTACCGGTCATCAATGGGCTCACCAATGAGTTTCACCCCTGCCAGGTTTTAGCCGACATTTTCACCTGGGTGGAGAAGCGTGGAAGCATCAAGGGTGCAAGCGTTGCATGGATTGGCGATGGCAACAATATGGCAAATACATGGGCGCAAGCGGCTGAACTACTCGACTTCAGCCTACACATTTCGACACCGCCTGGTTATGCCATTGACGCCTCGCTCGCAGGTGTCAAGGCTAGTGCGTACAAGCACTTCGATGATCCTATGCAGGCTGCCAAGGATGCCGATCTTGTCTGTACCGATGTGTGGACCTCGATGGGCTTTGAGACGGAAGACGACGTTCGAAAGCAAGCATTTGCCGACTGGCGAGTCGATGCGGAAATGATGGCTGTTGCAAGGCCCGATGCGATGTTCATGCATTGCCTGCCTGCCCACCGTGGGGAAGAAGTGAGTGCTGATGTCATTGACGGCCCACAGTCGGTTGTCTGGGACGAAGCGGAAAATCGCCTCCATATTCAGAAGGCGCTCATGGAATATCTTTTACTTGGACGTCTTGACAGCTAGGCCCGCCCGACCGCTCCACGTCCGACTTTACATCGGACCTTAAAGCCCGAGCTCTGCTTAAACAGCCGGATACCTAGGCATTGGTTTTAGGCCTGCGTCCGTAAAAGGGGTATTGGGGATCTGAGTACCCAGGCGTGGAAGGATGCCCTGGTGCTACGAGTGAATCGACGAGTTGCTCGTCATCGTCGTTCCATGACAAATGGATCGCAGGTAAATAATCGTTCCATTGTTTAAGCGTTCGAGGCCCGGCGATCACTGAACTCACGATTTGGTTTGCCAGTAACCATTGAACCGCAAAGGCAACGAGGCTGCACGACTTCTCAGCACAATGAGCTGCCAGTCTTTGTGCAACCTGCAATGACTCCTCGCGCCATTCAGTCTGCATCATTCGACGATCAAGCCGTCCTGCTCTAGTTTCTGCAGCAGGCTGCACCCCAGGCTGATACTTGCCACTCAGTACGCCACGGGCAATCGGACTGTAAGGAACGACGCCAAGACCAAACGCCTCACAAGCGGGGAGGATCTCGACTTCAGGAACCCGGTTGAGCAAATTGTAGTAAGGCTGACAAAGACTGGGGCGCGGCACTGACATCTGATCGCAAAGTGCAACAAGTTGTGCAATCCGCCAGCCGCGCATGTTGGATACAGCCCAATAGTGGATCTTGCCAGCGCGCATTACATCGTCAATCGTCGCCAGAGTCTCGGGCCAGTTTGTGTCGTCCCAGTCCCGATGCAAGTACCAAATATCCAAGTGATCCGTTTTGAGACGACGCAAGGAATCGTCCAGAGCGCGCATCATCCAGCGTCGCGAGTAAGCACGATGGTTTGGGTCATCGGACATCGCATTGCCGAGCTTACTCGCAAGGATCCAACGATCGCGCTGCCCTGCCAAAAGCTCACCGAGCATCGTCTCGCAAGCACCCTTGCTGTATACATCGGCAGTATCGATGAAGTTAACGCCCTGCTCACTCGCGGCTGCCAGTATCGACGCCGCCTCGCTCGCATCTGTTTGATCGGCAAACATCATCGTGCCAAGACAAAGCTCAGAAACCTTCAGATTGCTCGATCCGAGTCGGCGATACCGCATGGTTAACTCCCAAATCAACGAAGCATTTGCACCCAGTTTAGTCCTCACGCTGCATCAGAAGCCGTTTGCGAGCGCGGTGAACTCTAATCCAGCAATTGTTCTCGCTGATACCGAGACGATTTGCCACCTCTAAGGACGGACGGTCTTCAACAACCTGCATCACAAAGGCTTCACGCATACCGGGCGCCATCTCGCTAAGGCCCTTTGCGACGCGATTGAGTCGCTGTCGCCTTGAGCAAATCTCCATCGGATCCTCGTGGGCACGGACGCCCATCACACCACAGCGAGCCGCCCAATCGAGCTGTTCCTCGGCAGATGCTGAGTCATCGTCGATCCAGTCCGCATGCGTGTAATGGCATTCGGCGCGAAAGCGATCGTGGATTTTGTGATCGAGAATACCGCGCAGCCAAGAGCGGACCGAACCCCGACCTCGGTAGCTTGCCCTGCTCTGGTAAGCGGCAATAAGCGCCTCCTGGACCGCATCTTCTGCCCACTCATGGCTGCGAACCCGCAGCCTTGCCATGCGCATCAATGCCTTACGATGTTCTTCGAGGCGGGCGGGGTAGAACTCATGGCTGATATCCACAGCAGGCGGAAGCACAGCTTGGGATTGGACTTCTGATTCGCTATCTGTCTGGGGCTGGGGATCGGCATCCGAAGCTGCGTCGGCCTGCCTCTCTGTGAAGGTATGGCCATCTGCATCCGCATCGATACAGGCAACAGGATCAGCGTCGATGCAGGCTTGGACGTCCACATCGATGTCGGCTTGGTCATCCCCATCGATGTAGGATTGGACATCCGTGTCGATGTAGGCTTCGGCATCAGCATCCTTATCGATGCCGGCTTCAGGATCGTTATCGGCATCCGTCAATGCGCCTTTGTAGCCACCGGTATCAGTGCCGATGAAGATCTGGGCATCACTGATGGCATCGCTGGCCGAGGCAGTGCTCGCTTCTTGGCGATCGATGACATCGGACTGATCTGCGGTGCGTGGTACTTTGGAAGTAGCGCGTCCAAGGCCATGCCTTGAAGCGGCTTGGGGTGAATGTCTCGCGCGCTTTGTCCGCTTGATACTTACTAAGTTGCTGCTTGGTGCTTGCATGTTTAGGCTCCCTGGGTTGAATGAAGCAGCCATGCTGATCATCCAAGGTCTCCAAAGCCTCACGCTGCCAACACTTCTTGATCGCATTTCGATCACTTTCTAATCACCGCCGAATCACCGCGATGCAAAGCGGCGCACCGACAACCTGGGCTTGACCGAAACAAGGGCTTGACCGCAACATTGGTCGCATGCAAGAGGACAACCGAATTATGTTGGTCGAGGACTTGAAGGACTTCAGGCAATTGCTTGCAGCCCAGCTGCGAAATCGACACTTGGAAGTAATCGAGTTTGAAGACGGTCTCCAGGCCAAGCGCTTTCTCAGCACTGAGCGGCCTAGCGTTGTGTTACTCGATATGAATCTACCCTTGCTTGACGGCGTTGAACTCCTAAAGTGGATGCGTGGCGAGGATATTCAAGCAACCGTGATTATGATTTCTGGAAGTGAGGACGAACTTGACCGCGTACTTTGCCTCGAGCTCGGTGCAGATGACTTTCTGGTCAAGCCCTTTAGTGCTCGGGAGTTATTAGCGCGTATTCGGGCGGTTCAACGCAGGCGGCAGGTCGGGCTTCAACCGGGAAACCCGAGCTCAAAAGCTTTGACAACAGAGAAGGACAATCACGCCGCCACGACGAGGCAAATTCGTGCGGGTCGCTTGATGCTCGACACAGAACGCCACCGCGTTGAACTTGACGGTCAATTACTAGAACTTACGACCATCGAATTTCGATTGCTACATTGCTTTATGAGCCAACCACAGCGGGTTTTTAGTCGAGCACAGTTGCTTGACGCAGCCTGGGGCCGTGATTATGTGGGCTATGAACAAGCGGTCAACAACCACATTTTGCGCTTGCGGCGTAAGATTGGCGATTCCGTGGAGGCACCCCTACACATACAAACCGTCAAGGGCGTTGGGTACCGCTTCGAACCTTAGTAAAAAGTATCACGCATATCGCCCTTATCGTCCATATAGCCCGTATCGCCCATATCTCTTACATCTCCTCCACGCTTCACTGCTCGCTCATCCCTTATATTTCTCATTGAAATGCAATCAATAACTATCGTTTCCATTGATTTTAATCATGCAAAGCACGAAGCCGACCTCGTCGAATTACTCGACCGTTATGCCAGTGGACCAAGCGGGCGAGGCTATGGCCTCGAGCCTCATGTCAAGCAACATATAGGCCCATTGCTGGCGAGCCAATCGCACTATCGCGGCTGGCTTGCTTATCGAAACGAGGAAGCCTTGGGTCTGGTCAATGCCTTTTTAGGGGTCTCGAGTTTTCGGGCGAAATTGCTCTTAAATATCCACGATATCTGCGTTCACCCTCAGGCACAGCACCAAGGCATAGGGACGGCCTTGCTTGAACATGTTGAGACTGCAGCGATTAGTGAAGGATGCTGCAAAATAACGCTCGAAGTGCTCCAAGGCAACCAAGCAGCAGTAGGTGCATATCTCAAAGCAGGATTTAAGCCCTACCAGCTCGATCCCCAAATGGGTCAAGCCATGTTTTTTGAAAAATATATCGGTATATAAAAGGAGTTGAACCATGCCATCGTTTGATGTCGTATGTGAAGCCAACATGGTTGAAGTTAAAAATGCTGTTGAACAATCTAATAAAGAGATCAGTACTCGATTCGACTTTAAGGGATCTGACGCACGCATCGAACTCAAAGATCTTGAACTTAGTGCCTTTGCAGACGACGACTTTAAACTCTCTCAGGTGCGCGATGTACTCTGGTCAAAATGTGCCAAACGACAGCTCGATGTCCGCTTTTTGGATAGCGGCGATATACAAAAAATCGGCGGCGATAAGGTCAAGCAAGTCATAACCGTTCGAAAGGGCGTGGCAAGCGATGACGCGAAGAGAATCGTCCGCTTGATCAAGGACAGCAAAATCAAAGTTCAGGCGAGCATCCAAGGAGAAAGCGTTCGCGTGAGCGGCTCAAAACGCGATGATTTACAAGCGGCGATTGCGCTCTTGAAAAAAGAGGTGCAAGACCTTCCTTTGGACTATAACAATTTCCGAGACTAAAAAAGAATAGGCGCTTGGCACGGGTCGATTAAAACAATCGAGCGATTGCTTCGTGTAGTGAACGCAGATTTAGCTTGGTGAGCGCTTGCTGCATGTAGCAAGCGCAGATTCATCTTGGTGAACGCAGACTAAGCTTGAGCCCCTACCAATTCGATGAACGCAACTCAGCCCATGCCGAGTGATTGTGGATCGATTCAAAGTTTTCGGCACGCACACAAAATGCGCTCACACCGTAGCGATCCTTGGACGCAAAAAGCGCCGCGGCAACATCTCGGACGAGGTCTTCGACAAACTTTGGATTGTCGTAGGCGCGTTCGGTAACGTGCTTTTCATCCACTCGCTTGAGCAACCCATAAACCTCGCTTGAGGCCTGCGACTCGGCAATTGCAATCAACGCTTCGGGAGAAAAATCACCAAGTCGAGCATTATTCAGTCTCGCTTCGAGTTGTAAATGCGAACGCTGGTTGTGGGCACCATAGGCCGATACCTCTTTTGAACAAGGGCATAGGCTTGTGACAGGTGCAGTAACCGAAAGCTCACAGTAGGCCTGATCATGGCTACCACGAGTTTTTAGATCGATCTGATAATCAAGTAGGCTTTCCACACCAGACACCGGCGCTATTTTTTTCAAGAAAAGCGGAAATTGAAACTCAATCTGCCCTTCTAGCGCTTGTAAGCGATCGAGCATCGCATGATGCAACGTGAGCATGCCGGCAACATCAAGCGCAGGCCCCTGCCCCAAGCCCTCAAGGAGGGCAACGAAGCGGGACATATGTGTACCCTTTTGGTCGGCAGGCAGTGCGACATCAAGTGATGCCTGCATGACTGTGTGCTGCTCACCATCGCCTGCCCGCCAACGCAGGGGATAGCGAAGCCCACGAACCCCAACGCGTTGGATCGCTAAATTGCGCTGATCGCGATAAGCCTGCACATCAGGGATCGTCGAATCATGCTTAAGGTCACGTGTATTCATAGAGCGATCAAGTCTAACGCATCGGTTGAGCGACAAGCCGCGGAGACCTTGGTGAAAGTAGGCTCGAGAATCGCTTTAGGATGGAAGCCTCGATGCCCTCGCTGTTAAGCCCTTCAAGTGCAAGCAATTGCTGATGCTCGCCATGATCAATAAAACGGTCGGGCAGCCCCAGCATCAGCAAGGGTCGATCGATCGAAAGGCCGAGCAGGGCTTCGGCCACCGCACTACCCGCACCGCCTGAAATCACATGCTCCTCAACCGTGACAAATCCCTGGTGGCTCTTTGCAAGTTGCTGTAGCAATTCCCTATCGATCGGCTTCACAAACCGCATGTCAACCAAACTCAGATTAAGCCGCTCAGCGACCGCTTTACATGCATGCACCATCGAACCAAAGGCAAGGATGGCAAGCGAGGCACCTTCGCGAAGCACTCGGGCGCGACCAATCGCCAGCGCTTGCATGCTCGCCCGAGCTTCAGTCCCAGGGCCGCTTCCGCGAGGGTAGCGCACAGCAACAGGTCCCTGGTGCATAAAGCCAGTGTGCAGCATTTGCCGGCACTCATCCTCATCGGAAGGCGTCATGACAACCAAATTGGGGATGCAGCGCAAATAAGCGATATCGTAGGCACCTGCATGGGTTGCGCCATCGGCTCCCACGAGGCCAGCGCGATCGAGTGCAAAAAGTATGGGTAAATTTTGCAACGCGACGTCGTGAATCAACTGGTCGTAGCCGCGCTGTAAAAAGGTTGAGTAAATCGCAAGCACAGGCTTCATGCCTTCACAGGCAAGACCTGCAGCGAAGGTCACCGCATGTTGTTCAGCAATCCCTACATCAAAGTAGCGATCAGGAAATCGCTTTTCAAATTCGACCAGCCCCGAACCTTCGCGCATCGCGGGTGTGATGGCGAGCAAACGCGGGTCCAGGCTTGCCTGATCACAAATCCAATCCGAAAAAATCTGGGTATAAGTCGGTTTGCTCTGCTTGGTGCTTGGAACAATCCCTTGAAGCGGATCAAACTTGCCTGGCCCGTGATAAAGCACTGGATCTTGTTCAGCCAGCTGATAGCCCTTACCTTTTCGCGTGACAATATGCAAAAACTGCGGACCCTTTAGCTGGCGCATGTTTTGCAAAGTCGGGATGAGCGAATCAAGATCATGGCCATCGATCGGGCCAACGTAATTAAAACCAAACTCTTCGAACATGGTGCCAGGCACCACCATCCCCTTTGCATGCTCCTCGACCCGGCGTGCGAAATCGAGCACTTCAGGCATCCTAGCTAACATGGCCTTGCCCATGTCTTTTGCCTTGGCGTAGAAGCGCCCAGACATCAGTCGTGCAAGATAACGATTCAAAGCACCAACCGCCGGCGAAATCGACATATCGTTATCGTTTAGAACCACAAGTAAATCAAGGTCCTGATACACACCTGCATTATTGAGCGCTTCAAAAGCCATACCAGCACTCATCGCGCCATCGCCGATCACAGCGACATGCCTGCGACGATGTGAGCCGAGATGCTCGCCCTTTGCTCTTGAGGCAAGCGCCATGCCAAGCGCTGCCGAAATGGAAGTTGACGAATGGCCGGTGCCAAAGGTATCGTATTCGGATTCGGAACGTTTTGGAAAGCCAGACAATCCACCCAACTGTTTCAGGGTTTGCATCGCCTCACGACGACCTGTAAGAATCTTGTGAGGATAGGCTTGATGACCAACGTCCCAAACAAGCCGATCTCGTGGCGTGTCAAAGACAAAATGTAAAGCGACGGCAAGTTCGACCGTTCCAAGATTTGCAGCAAGATGCCCGCCGGTCTTAGATACAGAATCAAGTACAAAAGCGCGTAATTCATCGGCAAGCCTTGGCAGTTGGCCACGCTTGAGCTGCCGAAGATCGCTGGGCGAATCGATCGATTCAAGTAAGCTATTAGTGGGCATCGTTGATATCGCCCTGGGTGGTGGCGCAAATAAACATCATTATTTAGTGCTGACGCAACACAATAAGATCGGCAAGGCCTGCCAAATGATCAATGCCCTCACGATGCAAACTCGGATCAAGCCTGGCAGCCTGCGCCAGGCATTCAAGCGCTTGCCGGTGTAAGTCTTGGGCAAAATCGCCTGCTGCCGTGAGTCCCATCAAGGAAACATAGGTTGGCTTTTGCTGCGCCTTATCCTTGCCTGCGGTTTTGCCGAGCACTTCGGTGCTTGCCGATTCATCCAATACGTCATCAATCACTTGAAAAGCCAGGCCAAGATGCGCAGCGAACTGATTCAGTAGCGCTTCTACCTTAGGGTCGAGTCTTTGCTTTTGCCGACAACAAATACCAAGTTGCACACTGGCTCTCAGCAAGGCCCCTGTTTTTAACTCATGCATCGATCGCAATTGCTGTAAATCGATGCATGACGCAGTGGCACCAACAACCGCGAGATCAATGGCCTGCCCGCCGACCATGCCTAGCGGACCGCTTGCCCTGGCAAGTGCACTTACCGCTTCTAGACATTGCTGCGAAGGCAAACCGGATTGATGGATGCCGGACAGCACTTCAAAGGCGAGCGCTTGCAGACCATCGCCGACGAGCATGGCTGTGGCCTCGCCGTAAGCTATGTGAACCGTCGGTTTGCCTCGGCGCAGCACATCGTTGTCCATACAGGGCATATCGTCGTGAACCAAGGAGTAAGCATGAATCAACTCAAGGGCTACTGCAGCCTGCATACAGGCTTTGCGATCGGCCGCCAAAGCCTCGCCGCTTGCAAGGCATAAAAGTCCTCGAACCCGCTTTCCACCGCCTAGACTTGCGTAGGCCAGCGCTTCAAAAAGCGGCGTGGCCTCAAGACTGCCCAAGCGTCGTAGTGGTTCGCTTGGCGCTTGTGTGGGTAGCGCTTCGTTGATTGCAGACTCGATCGCCTCGAGGCCGGCCTGCATCCACGCTCGAAAATCGGTGCAGGGCATAAGGCTAAGAAAGGCCGTCTGCCTCGGGCGAGAAAGGTTTGAGCATGTCTTCCTCAAGAACCCGGACTTGTTGTTGGGCGGATGCCAGGGTTTGACGTGACCACTGCACAAGGGCCACTCCCTCTCGGTATGCCTTAATCGACTCCTCCAGGCTAAGACTGCCCGATTCCATGCGCCTCACCAATGCCTCGAGCGCCTCGCTAGCCTCTTCCCATGATTTTGGGCTTGGCTCGAGTGGCGTTGGTTCACTAGATGGTCGACTCTTTGGCATGGTCGCATTGGATTCTACGCCTCTTGGGGTATGCTTGGCGCCCCTACTGTCAGAGGGGGTTTCGGGAGTGTTCGCTTTGTCACGATTCGAAGCGATATCACGCCGGAGCTTTGGGACATCCTTGATGGAGCGTGCACATGTCAGCACCTGGACAGATCGGCGCCTTAAAGCGTCCGGCGACACAGCTGCCGGTATCGGCTTACTTCGATACCGGGCTGTTTCAACTCGAAGTTGAACGGCTATTCAAAGCCGGGCCTTCTTACCTTGGCCATGAACTGATGGTTCCCGAGCAAGGCGATTACTTCGCGCTCCCCGCCGAGGGGGAAGGTCGCGTTCTTGTCCACAACCAGCAAGGCATCGAATGCCTCTCCAATGTGTGCCGCCACCGACAGGCGATCATGCTCAAAGGGCGCGGTAAAGTCGAGCAAATTGTCTGCCCGCTCCATCGCTGGACCTACGACTTGCAGGGAACTTTGCTTGGTGCGCCTCACTTTGCCCAGCAGCCCTGCCTGGATCTGCCAAAAACGCCCATCCAGAACTGGAAAGGGCTACTTTTTGAAGGAAGGCGTGACATCGCAGCCGATCTAGCCAGCATGAAAGCTGGCGAGCACTTCAACTTTGAAGATTATTGCTTTGACCACGTCGAGATTCACGAGTGCGCCTACAACTGGAAGACCTTTATCGAGGTCTATCTGGAGGACTACCACGTTGTACCTTTCCACCCGGGACTTGGACAATTTGTTTCTTGTGACGATCTCACCTGGGAATTCGGCTCTTGGTTTTCGGTACAAACCGTTGGTGTCCATCAAGGCTTGAGCAAGCCAGGAACTGCGACCTATGCGCGCTGGCATGACCAAGTCTTGGGCTATCGCCAGGGCAATCCACCACCCTTCGGTGCCATTTGGCTCACTTACTACCCCAACATCATGGTGGAGTGGTACCCGCACGTGCTGGTCGTGAGCACCCTGATTCCTCGAAGTCCGCAGCACACCACCAATATCGTCGAGTTTTACTACCCTGAAGAAATCGTCCACTTTGAGCGCGAATTTGTTGAAGCGGAGCGCGCTGCCTACATGGAAACGGCAGTCGAAGACGACGAGATTGCTTTGCGCATGGATGCTGGTCGAAAGGCGCTTATGCAGCGCGGCATCAACCAGGTCGGACCTTATCAAAGCCCGATGGAAGACGGCATGCAGCACTTCCATGAATTTCTTCGTCGCCAATTACCTGAGTTGAATCAAGATGCACGATAAGCACCTCATCAGCGTTGAAGCCCTGGCAAACCAAATTGACCAGGTCATACTGATCGACTGTCGATCAGACTTGTTTGATGCGTCGCTTGGCCAGCAACAATACGAGGCTGGCCATATTCCCAACGCAGCCTTTTTCGCCTTGCACGATGCGCTTTCCGGACCCAAGCGCCCGGGGAGCGGACGTCACCCGCTTCCTGATCAGGAAAGTCTGGTTCAGCGCATGCGCCAGCTTGGCACCAACAACGAGAGTCTGATCATTGTTTACGATGCCGGTGCGAGCGTTTATGCCGCAAGGTTGTGGTGGCTTTTGCGCTGGTGCGGACACGACGAGGTCAAGGTACTCGACGGCGGCTACGCTGCATGGGTCAAAGCAGGCTATCCAAGCAGTACTAGTCAGGCAAGTACTGCGGGCGTACAGCAAAGCCAGGGCAGTTTCAGCTGCAGACCTTCGCTCGAGACCATCATCGAAAGCGATGCGCTGTTATTGAGCCTTGAAAGCGGTCGTTACTGTATCGTCGATGCACGCGCTGCAGAGCGCTGGCGCGGCGATGTCGAGCCACTTGACCCTGTTGCAGGCCATATTCCCGGCGCACTCAACCGACCGAACACCCAAAACCTAAGACCCGATGGGCGCTTTAAGCCGGCCGAGGTCTTGCGTGAAGAATGGCTCTCACTGATGACAACACAGGCACAACATACACCGGCTGCCGCAGGTGCCTCCGGCGGGGCCGCGCTTGTCCATTCGTGTGGCTCTGGGGTATCGGCTTGTCATAACCTGCTTGCAATGCGCCTTGCCGGGCTCGATAGGGATTTGGTGCTACACCCTGGTTCGTGGAGCGAATGGTGTGCTGACCCCAAGCGACCCGTTGCCAAGGGCGATCGCCCTTAGCGCAAACCGTAAGCGTTGTTGAAAAGCGATACCCACGGAGACAGTACCAAGGCTTCTTGCTGTCCACTCGATTAATGCTGGTGCACGAGACGATGCGCAAGCATGATGGCTAAAACGCCGAGGGCGATCAGAACCAGCTGAAGCAGACTTTCGGCTGCCTGGCGCTGCTTATGCATGTCAGGCACCAGATCGGCCAGTGCCACGTAAATAAATGCAGCGGCCGAAATTGTTATTAAGTACGGCAGAAGCTGATGATGGCTTGACAACAGAGCCCAGCCCGCGATACCACCGACCACCGCAGCGAGCCCGGAGATAAGGTTGTAGATGATTGCTCGCCGCCTGCTATAACCTGCATTGATTAGAACGATATAATCACCAATCTCTTGCGGGATTTCGTGTGCAGCCACGGCCAATGCGGTCATCCATCCGAGTCGGTGATCAACCAAGAAGGCCGATGCAATCAAAACGCCATCCACAAAATTGTGCAGCGAATCACCGATCAAAATAAGTAAGCCTTCAGGGCCTGCCTCATGCTGGTCATGACCATGATGATGCTCGTGCCCGTCGCCTTCATGATGATGGCCGTGCCTGAGAATCGCGAATTTCTCAAGCAAGAAAAAGCCCAAAAAGCCTAGACCAAGTGTCCAACCGAGCTTCTCAGGATCTTCGCCACTTGCAATCGCTTCGGGTAGCAAATCGATGGTTGCAGCGCCGAGCAAGAGCCCAGCCGAAAGGCTCACCAAGCGTTGGGTGATCCTTGAAAGTACATGCAAGGAAAGCAGTCCCGCAGCGAGCGTGCTTAATGAACCTCCAACCAGTGTCGCTGCGATAATATGAAATAAAGTCAAGAACGTATCACTAGATATAAATTTAGCTTTATAACTGCTTGCCGAACCATGCCAGGCAACGCGACCAGCCATCTGCTGCCGCATCGGCACGGTAGCTGGCCCGGTAATCGGCATGGAAGGCATGCGGCGCTTCAGGATAAACGACGATATCCGATTGCTGAGAGGCTTGCGCTCCAAAAGACAAGCGGGTTTTCATTTCATCGACCTGCGACATTGGAATCCCCTCGTCTTTCCCGCCGTATAGACCAAGCACAGGCGCTTGCAGCTTGTCGGCCACATCGAGAGGATGACGAGGTGTGACCGCATTGGTACCTGTGGTGAGCCTGCCGTACCAGGCAACGCCAGCCTTGAGCTTGCTTTGATAGGCACTGTATAACCAAACGATACGCCCACCCCAACAAAATCCGGTGATACCGAGTTTTAAGCTATCGAATCCTTGTGTCTGGGCCCATAAGGCGGCTGAATCCAAATCCGCAAAGACCTGTTCATCGGCAACCTTGTTGACAACCTTCTCAAAAATCTCGGCAGGCGACTTGAGTACCTTGACATCACCATGCCGGATAAAAAGTTCTGGGGCGATCGCAAGATAGCCTTGCTTTGCGAAACGTCGGCAAACATCTTGAATATACTCATGAACGCCCCAGACCTCATGCACAACGAGTAACACCGCCTTAGGCTTCGATGATGCTGGCATCGCAACATAAGCTGGCATTTGAAAACCAGCGGAGGCTGGGATCATGACCGATCCAGCTTTAAGACCTTGACTGTCTGTTTTTTGGATCTGCGCCAAGAGCTCGCCCGCAGGCATCACCGCAGCGGCATAACTGCTTGCAATCACACTACCGCCGATCACTGAGCGGACAAAATCTCTTCTTGCCGATTCATTCATTCAATTTGCTCCAATTAAAGCTCAAGGGTTTTATCGCTATTAAAAGCCGTACTTAAAACTAGTGGGCTTCATCCCAGTTTTCACCCACGCCAATGTCAACCTCAAGTGGCACAGCCAATTGGGCAACATTCAACATGGCATCACGCACCAACTGGGTCAAGGCGTCGATTTCATCGTCGGCCACTTCAAAAACCAATTCATCGTGGACCTGCATGATCATCTGCGATCGCATCGCTTTTTCTTGCAGTTTGGCATCAACACTGATCATCGCCATTTTTATCAGATCGGCAGCGGTTCCTTGCATCGGTGCATTGATGGCTGCGCGTTCGGCCGCCTGGCGGCGTGGCCCATTAGGCGATTGAATTTCGGCAAGCCACAGGCGACGACCAAACACGGTTTGTACGTAGCCCATTTCTCTCGCCTCTTGGCGAGTTCGCTCCATATACTGGAGCACACCAGGATATCGTGCAAAATATCGATCGATATAATGCTTTGCCTGCTGACGATCAATCCCCAGGTTTGACGCCAAGCCAAAAGCGCTCATCCCGTAGATCAGTCCAAAATTGATTACTTTGGCATAACGTCTCTGTTCGCTCGTCACCTCGGAAACTGGCACGGCAAAAACCTCAGCAGCCGTTGCTCGATGAACATCCTCGCCACGCGCAAAGGCAGAAAGTAATCCAGGGTCTGCCGAAATATGCGCCATGATCCGCAGCTCGATCTGTGAATAGTCGGCAGACAAAATCCGAAATCCTGAAGGCGCAATAAATGCTTCGCGAATTCGCCGACCTTCGGCGGTACGGATTGGAATGTTTTGCAAATTAGGATCGGTCGAGGCCAAACGCCCTGTCACAGCAACCGCCTGGTTATAGCTTGTGTGCACCCTGCCTGTGACAGGATGGATCATTTTTGGGAGCTTATCGGTATAGGTTGACTTAAGCTTGGCTAGCCCGCGCCATTGCAAAACAAGCCGCGGCAATGGATAGTCCTCCGCAAGCTTTCCCAAGACCTCTTCATCGGTTGAAGGCGCGCCTGAGGCAGTCTTTTTGAGGACCGGAAGTTTTAATTCTTGGAACAACAACTCACCCAATTGTTTGGGCGAACCCAAATTAAAGCTGCGTTGCGCAGCCTGATGAGCCTGCGCCTCCAGTTCGCCCATCGTCACTTGCAAAGCCGCGCTTTGTCGGCTGAGTTTGTCTGGGTCAACCATGACCCCCTGGCGCTCGATCCTTTGCAAGACCTGCATCACCGGCACTTCGATGTCACGGTAAATCGAGTCAAGCGCGGGTTCCTTGGCCAGACGCGGACGAAAATGCTGACAGAGTCGATAGGTCACATCCGCATCTTCGGCTGCATAAACGCTTGCGCGATCAATAGGCACCTGGGCAAAGGGCAGTCTCGCTGCGCCCTTTCCCGTCACATCGTCGTAACTAATAGTTCGATGCTGCAAATGGCGCTCAGCCAGTGAATCCATGTCATGACTGCGGTGTGCCTCAAGAACATAAGAAGCAAGCAAAGAATCCTCAGCAACGCCCGCAAGCTTGATGCCGTGGTTCTCAAAAACATGCATGTCGTATTTAATGTGCTGGCCCAGTTTCTTGTGCCTGGGTGAGCAAAGCCACCCTCGCAAACGCTCAAGGACAAGGTCGCGATCAAGCTGACCAGATGGCTCAAGACCTTCATGGGCAAGCGGTATGTAGCACGCCTCATTTGGGGAAATCGCAAGCGAAATGCCCACAATGACCGCCCGCATGGGGTCAAGGTCACTGGTCTCGGTGTCGACTGCCGCTTCCTCACTGGCCATTAGCGCAGCGAGCCAGCGATCAAGCGCTTCGATACTTTGTATCGTTTCGTACTTGCTTTGATCAAAGGGCAAAGCTGCACTCGCAGAAACTTCCGTGACATCGGTCGATGGCGGCAGTTCGCCGATGCTCAGCCCAAGCGTTGAAGCCCCAGTATCGCCATCGATCGATTCGAGCTCGCGGAGCCAGGTTCTAAATCCGCAAGTCTTGAACAGTGCCCGCAAAGCCTCGACCTGCTCTTGGGCCAGTGAAAGGCCCTCGCCTGGACGACACCATGAGGGGAGATCGCAAGCACGCCTTACCGTGACTAAATCACGAGCGGTTGGTAGCCAGTCGAGTGCTTTACGCAAATTTTCGCCCACCGCCCCGCTAACTTGGGCAGCTTGCGCCATCAACTGATCGAGATTGCCATACTGAGCAAGCCACTTGGCAGCGGTCTTTGGACCGACTTTGTCGACCCCAGGTACATTGTCAACGGCATCACCAACCAGACTCAAAAAGTCGATGATTTGATCCGGACGTACGCCAAATTTGGCAAATACAGCAACCTCATCAAGTACCTCAGGGCGTCCACCTTCTCGCGTCATGGTGTTGACGAGCCTGGTTTGGCCATCGACAAGTTGGGCAAGATCTTTATCACCCGTTGAAACCAGACTGCTCCAGCCGTGTTCTTTTGCCTGTAGGGTGAGTGTGCCAATCACATCGTCGGCCTCGATGCCTTCGACCATGATCAAAGGCCAACCGAGTGCCCGAACAAGCTCGTGAATCCTTGGGATTTGCAAAGCCAAATCGGGCGGCATGGCCGATCGGTTTGCCTTATACGCTGGAAAAATGTCATCGCGAAAAGTCTTTCCAGGCGCATCAAAGACCACGGCGCCATAGCGCGCGCCCCCATGAAGAGCGAGGTCAGATCGCAACTTGCGCAGCATCGCCACCATGCCATAAATCGCACCTGTTGGTTCGGCCTGCGGGCTACGCATGTCGGGTAGGGCGTGAAAGGCACGGTAAAGATAGCTTGATCCGTCTACCAGAAGTAGCATCGGGACATCAGTGGCGCTGTGTTGATCAGTCATCATGGGATCATTATCTCAGCTCAAAACGACCGCTGTAAGCTTCAGGTATCCCCAATTGCGGGATAATTGCTCATGGCCGTTTTCACACCGATTGAACAGCAGCAACTTGCGCATTGGCTCGGCGACTTCGATCTTGGCCGGTTGCTAAGTTTCGAGGGCATTGCCTCGGGTATTGAAAACAGCAATTTTTTTGTTGACACCACAGCGGGTCGCTTTGTTTTGACCTTGTTTGAGCGACTTAGTGCTGATCAACTGCCCTATTACATTGATCTGATGTCACACCTGGCAGCGCATGGCGTTGCCTGCCCCAAACCGATTCCTAACCGCTTGGGCCATCGACTCGGCAGCCTCGCCGGAAAGCCTGCCGCCCTTGTCAGCTGTCTGCCAGGGCGCGCCAATATGCAACCGCAAGCCGCGCATTGCACAGCGGTTGGCCATCAGCTCGCACGCATGCATCTTGCCGCAAGAAGTTACCCCAACCGTCAAGCCAATTTGCGTGGCCTGTCCTGGTGGGAGCAGGTCGTACCGCTGCTTGAGGCTTTTGTCAGTCCCCAACAATGGGACCTGCTTCAATCCGAACTAAAGGCCCAGCAAGGCTTTCAGGCATCAAAGGCCTTTGCGGAATTACCGAGTTCAGCCGTTCACGCCGACCTCTTTCGCGACAATGTGCTCTTTGATGGGGAGCAACTTGGCGGCATGATCGATTTTTACTTCGCAGGCGACGATACCTGGATCTTTGACCTTGCAGTCACTTGCAATGACTGGTGCACCGATGCCGCGAGCGGCGCCTGGGATGCGGTTCGTTTGCATGCGCTGCTGGATGCTTATTGCAAAACAAGAGCCCCACAACAGGCCGAGCTCGAAGGCTGGCCGCTTGCACTTCGGGCAGCAGCCTTCAGGTTTTGGGTGTCGCGATTGTTTGATCTTCACCTGCCGCGAGAAGCCACCCTACTCACACCCAAGGATCCAAGCCAGTTTGAACGGGTTTTAGTCGCAAGACGCGGCGATTATCAGCAAGCCAGCTTGCATGAAAGCATGATGCGCGTTGATCAAGCATCACTTGACATGCCCCTGAAATTCTAAGGAACAATGTGCAAGTAAACCGGGTTCCCATCAAGCAGGGCATTCGCTGGATCGTTGAGGGACTGCGTTTGGTGCGGCAAAGTCTTGGCCCGCTAAGCATGCTAACCCTTGCCTATCTTTTTGCCCTGATGCTGCTCACGCTGATCCCAGTCGTTGGACCAGCAGCCCCGCTCATCATGGTGCAAGTGCTCTCGGTGGGATTGATGGAGGCCGTGCGCATGGCAGATCGCGGCCAGGCACCACCGCTTTCAACGCTGTTTGCAGGCTTTCGAAACTATGGCGCGGTCGCTCGCAATCGGCTGATTGGACTCGGATTCATCAATGCTGCGGCAACATTGCTTGCCCTTGCAGCGGCAGCGACCGTTGATGACGGGAGCTTAATCCGTGTGGCGACAGGAAGTATGGATAGCGCTGAATTGCAAGCACTTGATGAGCAATTGCTTTGGGCGAGTCTAATTTTTGCTGCGCTTTATTTACCCGCACAAATGGCGCTTTGGTTTGCACCCATCTTCGCCGCCTGGCACGGCCTTGGGATCGCCCAATCGCTTTTTTACAGTTTCTTTACCGTCTGGCAAAACCGCGGTGCCTATGTCGCTTTCATGTTGGGCTGGTTTGCGATGGCCTTTGCCTCCTCGCTCGTGCTTCAAGCGATCAAATGGCTCGCACCCAATACACCGGTGTTGTTATCGATTGTGCTCACCCCTCTGTCTTTGATCTTGATGACCGCACTCTATGCCTCGTATTGGCCAAGTTACAGAGATAGCGTGGTTCGGACCGAAGCCTCGTTATAAAAGCTGCAGTTTAGCCACCGAAAGCGCAAGCCACTTTAATCCCTGTCGCCCAAAATTAATTTGCGCTCTTGCATCAGCACCCCTGCCCTCGAGGCTAACGACCACACCGTCACCGAATCGATCATGGCGAACGCTCTGCCCGATACGCATTGCAGGCGCTGAGGATTTGGTCGTTGTAATGCTTTCATGTCTCGAAGCTTGTTCGACACCCAATGAGGACACGGAGGCTGAAGCTCCCCATGTTGAGCCAAACATAGCGCCTCCCGACTGCCCCCAGCGCTGTTGGGTGCGCGGACTAAGCCACTTCAAGTGCTGATCGGGAAGCTCTTCCAGAAAACGCGAGCGCAGGTGATAACGGGTTTGGCCGTGCAGCATGCGTGTTTGTGCGAAGGACAAGTAAAGTCGCTCACGCGCTCTTGTGATCGCTACGTACATCAGACGCCGCTCTTCTTCAAGACCTTGGGCTTCGGATAAGGCGTTTTCGTGGGGAAACAAGCCTTCTTCCAAACCGGTAATAAATACATGCTGAAACTCAAGACCTTTCGCCGCATGGACCGTCATCATTTGCACCGCATCATCGCCAGCCAGTGCCTGATGCTCACCGGCCTCAAGCGAGGCGTGTGACAAAAATGCCGCCAAAGGACTCATGGTTTCGGCGATCGGCGCCATCGTGCCATCGTCTAGCGTGGCAGGACCAGTAAGCATGGCGGTCGCGCCATCAGCATCGAGCAATGATCGACTACGCGTCACAAGACTTAAGGGCGTATCGGGCTGAAATCCTTGTTCCATGACAAAGCTTGCTGCCGCGTTGACCAATTCTTGCAAGTTCTCTAAACGTTCCTGTCCCTCTTTCTCAAGACTGTAGTGTTGCGCCAGACCACTTTGCTCGATCACAAGTTCGACCGCATCGGCTAGCGGCATCATTGCTGTGCTTTGTCGAAGGCTATGAATAAGTTGTTGGAATTGCCGCAACCGCGACAAGGCCGCGCTGCTGAGGTCTGAGGATGAAGCGCGACCGAGGGCACCCATTAAGGAAGTGGACTGTCGGCTTGCCAGATCTTGCAATTGCTCAAGCGATCGGGCACCGATACCGCGGGTTGGAAAATTCACCACCCGCAAAAACGCACCATCGTCATCGTCTTGCTCAATTAATCGCAAATAAGCGAGCGCATGCTTGACTTCCGCGCGCTCAAAAAATCGCAAACCGCCATAAACCCGATAAGGGATGTTGGCTGAAAAAAGCGCATGTTCGATCACCCGCGACTGCGCATTGGAACGATAAAGCACAGCGACATCGGAGCGACGATCACCGTCGCGAACAATGGCCTTGATTTGCTCGACAAGCCATTGCGCCTCGCCTGCGTCAGAAACCAGCTCTTGGACTCGTACCGCCTCGCCTTCGCCCGCGTCGGTCCATAAATCCTTGCCTAAACGCGCATGATTATGGGCAATTAAGGCATTCGCACAGTCCAAAATATGTCCCGCCGAACGATAGTTTTGCTCAAGCTTGATCAGGTTTTCCACCCTGAATTCACGCTCAAAAGCCATCATATTGCCAACGTCAGCACCGCGAAAGCCATAAATGCTCTGATCGTCATCGCCCACGGCAAACACCACATTACCCGCGCCAGCGAGCAACTTCAGCCAGCGGTATTGGAGACTGTTCGTGTCTTGAAACTCATCGACCAGAATATGACGAAAGCGCAACTGATAGTGCTCGCGCAATAACTGGTTGCGCTGCAAAAGCTCATAACTGCGTAGTAAAAGTTCAGCAAAATCAACCACACCCTCGCGCTGACACTGCACCTCATAGGCGGCATAGAGCTCAACAAAGCGACGGTTGTAGTCATCAAATGCTTCAACAGCCGCTGCCCTTTGACCATTTTCTTTACATGCGTTGATGAAGTGCATCAGATTGCGCGGCGGAATCTTGTCCTCATCAACCTGCAAAGCCTTGAGCATGCGCTTGATCGCCGCAAGTTGATCCTGGCTATCGAGAATCTGAAAACTGGCTGGTAGGCCGGCATCGCGATAGTGGGCACGCAACATACGGTTGCAAAGGCCGTGGAAGGTGCCAACCCACATCGCCTTGGTGTTGATGGTCACCATGGCACTTAGCCTGGTAAGCATTTCGCGCGCGGCTTTGTTGGTAAACGTGACAGCGAGCAAGCCTTGCGGGCTCAGCTGCGAGCTTGAGATAAGCCAGGCTATGCGGGTGGTGAGGACACGCGTTTTACCGCTACCTGCGCCAGCAAGAATCAGCGCATGCTGCGCAGGAAGGGTGACAGCGGCGAGTTGTTGCTCGTTGAGTCCGCGTAAAAGATCTGTCGTCAAAGTGCACATCCGGGATGTCAGAACATCCCGGATTGTCGCGCTTTTTGTGCTACCAATCGACGGTTTGCGCCATTGATTCGGCAGCCTGCTTCATTTGCGGCAAGAACTCCATGGCTTGCTCGATTCTTAGGCGTCCGGTCGGAGCCTGCGCAGAAATCGAGGCAACCACCTTGCCATCGCCATCACGTACAGGAACGGCAAGCGCGATGATGCCGGGGATGTATTCCTCATCGTCGACAGCAAAGCCCTGCTTGCGCACCTTTTCGAGCTCAAGACTTAGTTTGCCCGGATCGCAAAGCGTGGCCGAGGTGTGCGGCAACATCGGCGCCAGTCTTAGTAAACGTTCGCGACTACGCTTGGGCATGTTGGCCAAAAAGAGCTTACCGCTTGCGCAGGCGTACAGTGGCACAAGGCTGCCAGCACCCAGATTCACGCGCAGGTTCCAGGAAACCTCAACCCGATCAAGATAAAGCACCGAATTCAGATTGGGAATTGTCAGATTGCAGGTTTCACCGAGTTGTTCAACCAACTCCTCCAAAATCGCATGTCTTGCCGCACTTTGCGGCGAATTAAGAAGAACCTGCCCGGCAAGACGGTTGAGCCGACCTGCGCTTGTGTACCGCTTGCTGCCCGGTTCTCTGCCGACCAGCCCAGCATGCTCGAGCGTGCTTAAGATTCTGAAAACAGTGGGCTTGGGCAGGTTGACTGCCCTGCAAATATCGGCCAATTGCGGCGGCGCATCGGCTGTTGAGATGGCTTCGATGACTGAAATAGCCCGAAGTATTGCTGATCCGGCGGGTACTGCCTCACCTTTTGACGCGTCTAATCCCATGGCTCCTCTCCTCTCGTTGCTGTGTAGCCTGCCTTGCAGCAGACCCGATGAACATTCTTAACTGACGTTCTGAAGACAATTCCGAAAACCAGAAATTACTCTCATTAAGGATTTTGAAAAACCACACTTTTAAAAAACTGAAGGGGGGCTTCAGCTTTTTTGAAGCACTCGGCCTATCAGCCATAATCTAGGGTTTTGCTTAACCATCGGTAGCCCAGCATGTTTTCTGACCGTTACGAAGCCCATGCCATTGAGTCTCAGGTACAAGCCGACTGGCAATCGCGCGATGTTTATCGCGTGATCGAACACAACCCCAAGTACCCTCGCGGCAAGTATTACGCCTGCTCGATGCTCCCCTACCCCTCGGGGAAACTTCACATGGGTCATGTTCGTAACTACACCATCAATGATGTGATGGCGAGGCAGTTGCGTATGGCCGGCTACAACGTCCTGATGCCGATGGGTTGGGATGCATTCGGATTGCCAGCTGAAAACGCCGCCATGGCCAATAAGCTCGCGCCCGCACGCTGGACCTGGGACAACATCGCGAGCATGAAGGGCCAAATGCAGGCCATGGGGCTTGCGATTGATTGGTCAAGAGAAGTCGCAACCTGTTCGCCGGACTACTACCGATGGAATCAATGGCTCTTTTTGCAAATGCTGCAAAAAGGCATTGCCTACCTAAAAACCGGTACGGTGAATTGGGATCCTGTTGACCAAACCGTTCTTGCCAACGAACAAGTCATCGATGGTCGCGGCTGGCGATCGGGCGCACTGGTTGAAAAGCGCGAAATACCGATGTATTACCTGCGCATCACCCAGTACGCTGAAGAATTAATTCAAGACCTAGAACCTTTAGGCTGGCCTGAGCGTGTCAAGGTCATGCAGCGCAATTGGATTGGTAAATCCGTGGGTTTGCGTTTTGCCTTTCCGCACAACATTGAAGACGCGCAAGGCCAATGGGTTCAAGGCGGAAGACTTTATGTGTTTACAACACGCGCCGATACCATCATGGGCGTGACCTTTGTCGCGGTGGCACCTGAACACCCACTTGCGGCCGAGGCCGCAAGAAGGCGCCCCGAACTACAAGGGTTTATTGACGATTGCTTGCAAGGTGGTGTTGCGGAAGCTGATCTAGCAACCCGCGACAAGGACGGTCGCGACACGGGTTTGAGCGTGAGTCACCCGATCACAGGCGACCCGATCCCAGTTTGGATCGGCAATTATGTGTTGATGAGCTATGGCGATGGCGCTGTCATGGGCGTTCCGGCGCACGATGAACGCGACTTTGCCTTTGCTCAGCGCTTTTCGCTGCCTATCAAACAAGTCGTTGCCATCGAGGGGGAAACCTTTGATGTAAAGCAGTGGCAGAGTTGGTATGAAAACAAACAACTGGGTCGCTGCATTAATTCCGATGTATATAACGATCTAACTTATGACCAAGCAATCGATGCCATCGCGAGTGATCTTGAGGCAAGAGGACTTGGTGCGCGTCAGATTCAATATCGTTTGCGCGATTGGGGTATTTCAAGACAACGCTACTGGGGCACTCCGATTCCGGTGATCCATTGCGACGACTGCGGGGTCGTTCCCGTTCCAGAGAGCGATTTACCGGTTGTATTGCCAGACGATTTAATCCCCGACGGCAGCGGCAATCCGCTCAACAAGCACCATCCTTTCTTGCTCTGTCAGTGTCCACGTTGCGAAAAACCTGCTCGCCGCGAGACCGATACGATGGATACCTTTATCGATTCCGCGTGGTATTACATGCGCTATTGCTCACCCGACGCCTCAAGCTCGATGGTCGATGCGCGCAATGACTACTGGATGCCAATGGATCAATACATTGGGGGCATCGAACACGCTGTGCTCCATTTGTTATACGCACGCTTTTGGACCAAGGTCATGCGCGATCTTGATGCTGGAGAAGCAAGTGCCAGTGATTCTGGAAGTCCTGGTGGGCAGGGTGCCGCGAGCCATGATGAACAGCGTTCCGCGAGCCCTAGCGGCCGGGGTCTGGTGACATGTTCTGAGCCCTTTAGCAATTTGCTCACGCAAGGCATGGTGCTCAACGAAACCTTTTATAGAGAAGACGAATCAGGCCGCAAGACTTGGTTTAACCCGGCCGATGTTGAAGTGAGCTTTGACGAGCGGGGCCGCCCCATAGGCGCCCAATCGCGCGTTGATCATCAAGCCGTGCAATTGGGCGGCGTTGAGAAAATGTCCAAGAGCAAAAACAACGGTGTCGATCCGCAACATTTAATTGATCGTTATGGTGCCGATACCGCAAGACTGTTTACCATGTTTGCATCACCACCCGAACAATCGCTCGAGTGGTCTGACGCAGGTGTGGAGGGAGCTCACCGCTTCTTAAGACGGGTTTGGGCAAGTTGCATGCAGGCCTTGGAAAAGCAGCAAATTAGTGCCAATCAAAGTATGAAAGCCAGCGAAATCGCGCATGACTCAACGAGTGCCGATCTGCGGCGTGAGATGCACCAATTGCTTAAGCAGGCAGATTTTGACTATCAGCGCAGGCAGTACAACACGGTTGTTTCAGCCTGCATGAAAATGCTCAACACCCTTGAAGCTGCGCCTGATTCGGTGAGTGCGGCAGCACGATCTGAGGGCTTTTCAATCCTGTTACGCGTGATGTATCCCGTAGTCCCGCACATCACGGTTGCACTTTGGAAAGCGATGGGTTTTGAAGCAGTTGAAGGCGACTTACTCGATGCCAAGTGGCCAAGCGTTGATGAAAAAGCGCTCGTCAAGCACACCATCAACCTGGTGCTACAAATTAATGGCAAGCTGCGAGGCAACCTTGAGATTGCAGCCGATGCGTCCAAATCTGCGATCGAAGACCGAGCACGTCATTGGATTGACGAGCAAGACGCCATTGCGCGCTTTGCACCCGGTCAAAGTATTCGCAAGTTGATTGTGGTGCCTGGTCGACTTGTCAACGTAGTCACAGGCTAGCCTTCAAATGACAGCCCGACAGCAAGGATAAGCCTTCAATTGACTGCTCGCCGACAAATCCTGAGATACATCAGCCTTGGACTTTCAGCAGGGTTGGGCTTAGCTGGCTGTGGGTTTAAGCTTCGTGAACAAGTTGCGCTGCGCTTTGAAAGCATTTGGATTAATTTGCCCAAGCAGTCTGAATTCGGCGGTGAGTTAAGACGAGCGATTGTTTCATTGGGTGGTACCCGTATTGAAAGCGACCCGGAGAAAGCTCAACGACGTCTTTATGTCGACGAAGCGCTGCGAACGCGAGAGATTATTGGCTTCACCGTAACAGGACGACCTCGCGATGTGCGTCTGCAATTCAAGGTGGTCTTCAGGGTTATTGACCAGTCAGGGCTTGAAACAGTGAGCCGAAGCGAAATCCTCTTACATCGTGATATTTCAACGAGCGATGTCCTGCAGGGCGCAAAACAGCAAGAGGAGCGCTTTTTGCAGCGAGATATGCAAGCTGAAGTGATTGAGCGGATCTTGCGCCAATTGCGAAGTGCCTGATGGCAATTAAAGATCCAGTGATGACATCCAGGGCGCAAAGCATCGAAGCAAGACTGCGAGGGTCGAAACCACCTCCCTGGCTCTTGATTCACGGCGACGAGCAACTTGTGCACATCGAGACGGCTGACAGCATCCGAGCCTGGCTACGCCCTCTAGGCTTTAACGAGCGCGAGGTCGTCGAAGTGGACCGATCCTTCAAGCTCGAACAACTCGAGCGTGCGCTCCGATCGCGTGACCTCTTTGCCGCGGCAAAGCTTGTCGAACTGCGCTTTAGCGCCAAACCCCACAAGGCATGCCTCGATTGGCTGAGCGACTGGTCCAAAGCGGCTGACAGCGAAGTCTGCGTCATGGTTTCATGTGGCAAGTTGGACCGCAGCCAACTAACAAGCGCTTGGTTTCGAGATCTTCAAGACAAGGGCTGGGCCTTTGAAGCAGCAGGCATTCCCAGGCAAGCACTGGCGGGCTGGATTCGCGATCGACTCACACGCGAGTCGCTTCAAGCGAGCGACGAGGTCATTGACTTAATTGCATCAAGAACCGAGGGCAATCTGATCGCTTGCGCCCAGGAGATCAAAAAGCTCGCCATGCTCGAGCAATCGACCATCGATATGGCCATGGCCCAATCGAGCCTGACCAATACGGCGCGGTGGAGTGCGTTTGATCTTCAAGCGAGCTGTCTTCTTGGCGATCGCAAACGTGCATTAATGATGCTCGACGCGCTACACGCAGAAGCCGAACCCCCACCCCTCATGCTTTGGGCACTTGCAGATGCCGCGCGCCAACTGCTTGCGCTGCATGAGTGCCTAGCTTCAGGACAGTCTAAAAGCCAGGCTTTCAGGGCGCTGCGGCTCTTCGGTACGCGGGAGCTTCCCTACACACGAGCCCTTGAGCGCATCAATCCGGCGCAAAGCCTTGGTTTGCTTGCCGCAGCGGCAAGCACCGATCGCGCAATCAAAGGAATCGGTAACGATATGCGCGAGTCGATGCGCACCCTTGTGCTCCTCTTCACATCACAAAGCCGCGCCAAGGATCGCCTACTTGCTGCCGAGATGCAGTGAGCAGGATAATGGGGCATTGCAAGCAACAAGTCTTTTTTAGGTTTGAACGATGAACGATCGCGCCCCAGTCTCGAGCATTGACTACCAAGACCTTATCGATACGATCGGTGCGCGTGCCAAACAAGCAGCCACGATAATGACGAAGGCCGCAACTGCTTCAAAAAACAAAGCATTAAGGCTTGCAGCGCAAATAATCAATGCAAGGATTGACAGCCTTTTAAAAGCGAACGAGCGCGACCTGCTCAGGGCAAGCGAAGTGGGCCTTGAGTCAGCTGCGATCGACCGGCTTAAGTTGAGTCCAACAGTGATCGAGGCCATGTGCAAAGGGCTCGAACAAGTCGCTTCACTCCCGGATCCGGTTGGCGCCATCTCCGAGCTTTCACAACAACCATCGGGCATCCAGGTTGGCAGAATGCGAGTACCGCTCGGTGTCATAGGAATTATTTACGAATCAAGGCCTAACGTCACGATTGATGCGGCGGCACTATGCGTCAAATCGGGCAATGCAACGATTTTGCGCGGTGGCTCTGAGGCCTTGCATACCAACCAAGCGCTCGCCTCATGTATGCGTGACGCGCTTGAGGCTGCGGGCCTTCCTGCCGACGCGGTTCAAGCCATCGAACAACGCGATCGAGGCCTTGTGGGAGCCTTAATCCAGTCGCCGCAATGGGTTGATGTCATCGTTCCCCGGGGCGGAAAATCCTTGGTTGAACGTATCAGTCGCGAGGCTAAGGTTCCTACGATTAAGCATCTTGATGGTATTTGTCATGTTTTTGTTGACCGTGATGCCGATTTAGCAATGGCCACTCGAATCGCCGACAACGCAAAGACGCAACGTTACTCACCCTGTAACACGATGGAGACTTTGCTTGTCGATCTACCAGTCGCCGAAGCATTCTTGCCAATGATTGCGGCCATTTACAGCGAAAAGGCTGTCGAGATGCGAGTCGATCATGAGGCAGCGCGCATCCTGAAGGCTGCCGACATTGCCTGTATCGCTGCAACGGAGGAGGACTGGTCCACCGAGTATCTTGCAGCCATCATTGCGATAAGAACCGTCAACGGCATCGATGAAGCGATCAAGCATATTCACCGGTATGGATCTCAGCATACCGACGCAATCATTACTGAAAATCATAACAAAGCTATGCGATTCATCCGAGAAGTCGATTCCGCTTCGGTCATGATCAATGCATCAACTCGCTTTGCCGATGGTTTTGAATTCGGACTTGGCGCAGAAATTGGCATTTCCACCGACAAATTGCACGCCCGCGGCCCGGTCGGACTTGAAGGCCTGACCTCACAGAAGTATGTGGTGTTTGGCACGGGCGAGATTCGCCAGTCATGACTTATCTTTGGGTGAAGACTTTTCATATTGTTTTTGTAACGAGCTGGTTTGCTGGCCTGTTTTATTTGCCGCGGATCTTTGTCAATCTTGCGATGATCGATGCCGATGCGACAGCAGAACGCGAGCGCCTGCTTCTCATGGCAGGCAAGCTTTATCGTTTCATGCGACCTTTGATGTGGCTAGCGCTCGGCCTTGGCTTTTGGCTGTGGCTTGGATTCGGGGTGGGCGCTGGCAGCTTATGGATGCATCTTAAACTTATATTGATCCTGGTCTTGCTTGCTTACCACATGGCCTGCGGCCGAATCTTGCAAAATTTCCGCCAGCAGCAAAACAAGCGCAGCCATGTATGGTTTCGCTGGTTCAACGAAGTACCGGTGTTGGTGTTGCTAGCGGTGGTGGCGTTGGTCGTGATCAAGCCCTTTAGCTGAGCCACGATGGCCAACGAGCATTTTCGATTTTTTGCCCCCTGCCCGCGTGGTTTGGAGCAAGTGCTTGCTGAAGAACTTAAGTCGTTCGGTGCGCATGGGCTTCGCATAAAGGCATCGGGTGTGCATTTTGAAGGCGACCGTGCCTGCGGCTATCGCGCCAATCTTTATAGCCGTATCGCAAGCCGTATTCTATGCTGGCTTGGGTCAGGCCGTGTACGCGAAGACGATGACGTTTACAAAATCGCGCGTCGTCAGCAATGGACCGATCATTTCGACCTCGATAAGCGCTTGCGTGTGGACCTCAGTGCCACCCGTGCAAGAGCCAGATCGTTGCAGTTCTTAACACTGCGAATCAAAGATGGCATCATCGACTGCTTTCGCGACCAGATCAATGAGCGGCCATCCGTTGATACGGTCGAGCCCGATGTTCGCATCGTTGGGCATCTCGACGAAGAAAGTCTAAGTTTATATATCGATTGGAGCGGCGAGTCCTTATTCAAACGTGGTTGGCGTGGACGCGACGATAAGGGTGAGGCACCGCTGAAAGAAAATCTTGCGGCAGGACTGGTCTTGCTCAGTCAATGGCGTCATGAACAAGCCCTTGTCGATTTATTTTGCGGCTCGGGCACGATTCTTATCGAAGCAGCACAAATGCGCTTTGGCATCGCAGCGGGTATTCAACGGACTTTCGGCTTTGAGGTATTGAATGACTATAACGACACACTTTGGCGTTCGATTTGCGATGAAGCGAGGACTCGTGCATCCAACAAGCTCGCCGAAGCACTGAAGTTACCCCGCTTATTGGGCAGCGACATCGATCAGGCACAAATCGATCGGGCCAAGCGAAATGCTCTGGCGGCAGGCCTTCCCGATGCGGCCATTAGCTGGCGGTGCGCCGATGCCTTTAAGCTCACCAAACCGGATCTAAACATGCACCCTGACGATGAAGGCTATATGCTTTCGAATCCACCCTACGGCGAACGGATTGCGGCCTCGGGCGATTTCATGCAAGGGCGAAGTTTTCGAGATCGCTGGCCTGGCTTCACGCTTTGTGTATTAAGCGCTCAGGAGGACTTAGCTTCCTTATGGCGTATGAAGCCCAAGCGGAAAACGCCCCTCATGAATGGCGCGATTCCTTGTCGTCTTTTCGTATTCCCGCTCTACGCAAGAGCAGCGCAACAGCCAAACGAGTCAGCGTTATAAATGCCAAGCCAAATTAGCACGACCCTGCCAAGTCCTGACAAGCTTCAAGAAGCTCGCGCCAAGGTCTTGGCGCGTATTGCTGCGGCTGAGGCCTCAAGGCCCGCGTTTGAAGGGATTGCGGCTCCAGCCTTGCTCGCTGTTAGCAAGACTTTCCCTGCTGAATCGGTTTTGGCTTTAGCGCGAGCCGGTCAGCGCGATTTTGGCGAAAACTATGTTCAAGAGGGTCTCGACAAATTATTGGCATGTCGCGCGTTTGATCCCGATCTCAAGCTTTGTTGGCACTTTATCGGCCCCTTGCAATCGAATAAAACAAGGCTTGTTGCCGAGCATTTCGATTGGGTACATAGCATCGATCGACTCAAGATCGCACAGCGACTCAATGATCAGCGCCCTGAAGGCATGCCCGCCTTACAGGTATGCATTCAAGTCAATATCTCAGGCGAATCGACCAAAAGCGGGGTTCAACCCGCGGAGGTTGCCGGACTTGCTCAGGCAATTTCAGGCCTGGGTCGTCTCAAACTGCGTGGTCTGATGGCCATCCCGGAACGACTCGATCATCCAGCTAAACAAAGCGAGGCTTTTGCTGCGCTTCGGGCGTGCTTGGAGACGACAAACCTTGGGCTTAGCCCCGAAAAACAAATGGATCAGCTCTCGATGGGGATGTCAGCCGACCTTGAGTTGGCTGTGGCTCAAGGTGCAAGCTGGCTGAGGGTTGGCACTGCAATCTTCGGGCATCGGGCCGGATAAGCGGACTTAAACGGCGTTGCCGGTCTTACTTCAGCGTCGCTGGTCTTATTGTTATAGCGTCGCTGGCCCTATCAATGTCCTGCTGATGCTTAGGCCATCGCCTTCACGGCAGCGGATAAACGGCTGATGTAGCGGGCTGCTGTATTCTTGTGGAGGATGTTCTTGTCCGCAATTTTGGCAATAACGCCTTGTGAAGCAGACAATTGCGCCTGAGCCTTGACCTTGTCACCGGCTTCGATCGCTTTGCGAACTGCCTTGATTGCGGTGCGGTAACGGGAACGAAGTGCGGTGTTGTGCGCGTTGCGTTTGACGTCTTGACGGGCACGCTTGCGTGCCGAAGCAATATTAGCCATGAGATTACGAATCCTCAGCGAAATCTTAGATTATACATGTCATTGTTCCGATCGGCAGCTCTCGTAAGTGCTCTCACACTGATTTCGCGTGTAACTGGCTTATTGCGCGAAAACCTCACGGCGGTGTTGTTTGGCAGTAATGCCATGACAGACGCTTTTTTCGTTGCGTTTCGCCTGCCCAATTTGCTCAGACGCTTATTCGCAGAAGGCGCATTTTCGCAAGCTTTTGTACCGATGCTGGCGCAGGCACGACAGCAGGGGGATGATGCTGCTTATCAACGTTTTATCAACCAGACCGCAAGTCTCATGTTCTGGTTTCTTATGGGCTTATCTGCCATCGGGGCAATCGCAGCGCCTGTCTTGGTTTGGCTTATGGCCGGCGGTCTTGCCAGTGACGCGGCCGCCCTGGGCGCAGCGACCGACATGGCTCGTTGGATGTTCCCCTACATTCTGCCGATTTCGCTCGTTGCCTTTGCAAGCGGTGTATTGCATGCTGAGAGCCGCTTTGCAGCACCTGCCTTCACACCCGTGCTTTTGAACCTATCGATGATTTGCGCGGCACTGGCCTTTCATGATCAGGTCGATCCTCCCGTCTTCGCATTGACCATGGGGGTTGTGATCGGTGCTGTCCTGCAATTGGCTTTGCAATGGTGGGCTCTGGCAAGTATCGGTCGAAGGCCCAGGATTGCAGTTCGTATTCGAGCACTGAGAGAAGCTTGGCAGTCCGCCGCAACGCGGACGATGCTCGCACGTATGGCCCCGGCTGTTCTTGCCGTGTCTGCTGCACAGGTGAGCTTGATTTTTAATACCCATATCGCCTCAACGCTGGGACCCGGTCGTGTGTCCTGGGTTTCATTTGCTGATCGCCTCATGGAGTTCCCCACCGCTTTGCTTGGTGTTGCCCTTGGCACCGTACTTCTACCGGGCCTATCGAAGGCACGGGCTGCAAACGATGATGCAACTTATAGCAAACAACTTGACTGGGGATTACGCTTAACCGTGCTCTTGGCGACTCCGTCAGCCATTGGTTTGTGGTTGCTTGCAGAACCACTGACAGCGCTTCTTTATCACTACGGTCGCTTTTCCGAACGCGATGTGGTGATGACCGCACAGGCCGCTGCCGCCTACGCACTTGGTTTGCTTGGCCTAATTGGGGTCAAGGTACTTGCGCCAGGTTTTTATGCGCAACAGGATGTTCGAACCCCGGTCAAGATTGCACTCGCGGTCTTGGTGCTCACACAGGCACTCAATGTGATCACCGTCCCCTGGCTCGAACACGCAGGGCTTGCCTTGTCGATATCAGTGGCTGCGCTCGTTAATGCCTTGTTCTTGTTGCTTGGATTGATCCGTCGAAAATTATTTACCCCGCAATCCGGTTGGCTGTTATTCGCAAGCCGAGTGCTGATCGCCAATCTAAGCCTCGCGCTGTTTCTAGCTTGGGCCTCCCAGCAAAGCTGGCTGCAATGGCAAGCAATGGCTGCCTCGCCCTGGCTTCGCGCCTTTCATGTGCTGTGGGTGATTCTTGCAGCCGTTGGGCTTTACTTTCTCACCCTCCGGCTCTTGGGATTACGATGGCTGGCATTCATGAAACCTTAGGACCTTTGAATGAATGAATCAATTAGCTTTTTCGGCGGTGGCAATATGGCCTCAGCGATCGCCGGCGGCATGCAAGCTGCTAATCGCCTGCCGCAAACGTTGCGACTGGTCGACCCGGATCCTCGCGTTCGAGAGGTCTGGGCTGAGCGCTATGGTGCGACTTGCATCGCGACCGTTGATGCGCCTGCCTGCGAGAGCGACTACTGGGTGCTTGCGGTCAAGCCTCAACAGATGAAGGATTTATGCCAGGCGATCGCTTGCTTTCAAGGTTCTGATGGTGATGCTGCACTTTCGCCAGGCGCTCGGACGCATGGCGTCATTAGCGTAGCGGCTGGCGTGCGCATTGCACGACTAGCCCAATGGCTTGGGCATTCGCATCGTTATATTCGCTGCATGCCGAATACGCCTGCCCTTATCGGTCGTGGTGTTACCGCGCTTTATGCCGATGAGCATTTGCCTGAACATGACAAAGCCGTCGCCCAACGTATCATCGATTGTGTGGGCAAGAGCCTTTGGCTGTCGAATGAAGATGCCATGGATGCAGTGACTGCGGTTTCGGGAAGCGGGCCAGCTTATGTGTTTCGCATGATCGAAGCCATGCAAGACGCCGCCTTGTCATTGGGGCTCAATAGCGAAGCATCGCGCATCTTGGTGCTTGAAACACTGCGGGGGGCTAGTGAGTTAGCTGCACAATCTACACTCACACCCGCCCAATTACGAGAACAGGTCACCTCAAAAGGCGGCACGACGGCAGCTGCACTTGAGGTCTTCGAAGCGGAGGACTACGGTGGACTTATCTTGCGCGCGCTAACCCGTGCGGCGGCTCGGTCAGCCGAGCTAGCCAGCCTCGACTAAGGCGATCAGGCGGCCTTCTTGTTTGAGACGTGCTAACAATATATCGTTCGGTAATTTATACCTAATAACAAAACCTTGTGCAAGAAGGCTTTGATGAAACTCAGTCATCGCTTGAATAGCCGTTGTATCCAGGTCAGTCAATCCAGACAGATCAAGCATCACGTCGGTCTTTTTTTGGTGATGATTGACTGCAATTGACTGAAGCCTTCGCAGCAAAGCTTCAGCAAGGGTTTCGGCGTTGGCAAATAACAAAGGACCTTTAAGGCAGACTCGCAACCCCTGGATTGACTGGTGATCCGCGATCTGTTCTAAGTCAAAACGAGAACGCCCTCGAAACGCTAACCACAACCCCTCCCAGCCAAAACTTGCTAACGCACACATCATGCTTAAAAGTAAACCGGCAACAATGCCTTCGTTGAATCCAAGGAAGATCACGCCAAGTGCGGTCAAAAGCCAAGCCAAGGCATCGCGCCGATCGATTCGCCAGCAGTCAATGAGTACCCCCCATTCCATCATGCTTAAAACTGCAAGGATAATCATCGCGGCAAGCGCTGGCATTGGAAGAAGGCTCAGCCATTCGGTCGAACTGGCTAGTGCCGCAGCCAAAAAGATGACGCTCAATACACTGGCTAGTTGGCTGTTGGCGCCGGCTTGAAAGTTGACCGCCGAACGAGAGATACTGCCTGTTACAGGAAATGAACCGCTGATTGCTGCAGCAAGATTTGACGAACCTAAAGCAAAAAGCTCGCGATCGGCCACAATACGTTCGCCTCGTTTTCGGCCCAATACGACGGAACTGCTTTGACCAAAAAGAAAAACCATCAGCGCCATCGATAAGGCTGTTGGCAGTAACCGCTCCCATTGTGCGATGACCGGCCATTGCAAGCTGGGCAAACCCGCGGGTACTTCGCCGACTAGTTTGACATCGCGCATCTCGAACCAAAGCACGATCATGGCAGCTGACACAATCACCATGAATGGAATCAACTTTGTAAGTAAGTCAGCGAGGCGATGGTTCAAGCCGAAAGTTCTAAAACATATCATCGCATAACGCTTGGCAAGCCAAAGCACAAGCAAGGATCCGATGCCAATGCCGAGCGAATGTTGGTTGATTTGAGGTAAAGGCATGCCGAGCAAAGTCCATGCTGAGGGCTCTGGCCCTAAGAGGTAGCGCAGCTGACTTAAAGCAATCATCAACGCTGAGCCGGTGGTAAACCCGCTTAAGACGGGCCGACTGATTAGCGTTGACAAGAAACCCAAACGCAACACGCTCGCAAGCGTCAGCACAAGACCTGCCATCAAGGCTACGGCGGCCGAAATCGCAATAGCCTCCTCGGTCGATGCCGGTCGCATGCTCGCAAGGCTTGTTCCCATCATTACTGAGGTGATGGCCATCGTGCCCACTGATTGCACCGAACTGCTGCCAAACCATGCATAGACCAGCGAGGGCAGTAAGCTAGCGTACAGACCAGTCACTGGAGGCAGGCCAGAGACGATCGCGTAAGCCATTGATTGCGGCACAAGCATGAGCGCAACCACTAAGCCGGCGCTTAAGTCCCCTGCAAACCAAGCAGAACGGTAGTGCCTTACCCAAGCCGGCACCAGGCCTCGAAGCAATGTCATGGCACTTGAGATTAGAGAGGAAGCGAAATCATGGCGGCGATGATACGCTCAGCCCTGTGCGACCTCGATTGAATGCGATCCGTTTCTATTCAAGTCAAGAGAAAATTTATGAACGAGCGTTATAGCTTAGCAAGCAAGGACCCAGAGCGCATCCAGCGCTATCAAATCATCGACGACTGGATCGATCAACATTTTGAAGAAGAGCTTGCCTTTCTCAAAGCCTTGGTCAAGGTCCCCACCGATACCCCGCCGGGCGACAATGCACCTCACGCCCATCAAAGCGCTGCCCTGCTCGAGGCGATGGGCTTTCATGTTGAGCTACACCCGGTTGATGACACCGCCGTCAAGGCTCAAGGTATGAAAAGCATCACCAATCTGATGCTTCGACGTCGCTACGGCGATGGCCTGGTGATTGCTTTAAATGCGCATGGCGATGTTGTTCCACCAGGCGAGGGTTGGACTTATCCGCCCTATGGCGGCGAAGTCCATGACGGCAAGCTTTATGGGCGCGCTGCCGCGGTTAATAAGAGCGATTTCGCAAGCTATGCTTTTGCGATTCGTGCGCTTGAAGCCTGCGGCGCGGCCTTGCATGGGACCATCGAACTTCACCTCACCTATGATGAAGAGTTTGGCGGCGAACTCGGACCAGGATGGTTGTTGTCTAAAGGATTGACGAAGCCGGACTACTTGATTGCCGCTGGCTTTAGCTATGAAGTAGTTACCGCTCATAACGGTTGCCTGCAACTTGAAGTCGAAGTCGTGGGCAAGATGGCTCATGCAGCAATTCCCCACACCGGTATTGACGCCTTGCAAGCCGCAGTCCACATCCTCCAAGCTTTGTATCGATTAAACGAGGACTACAAGCAAATTTGCTCAAAGGTTCCTGGTATCAAGCACCCGTACTTGAATGTCGGTGTCATCCATGGAGGAACCAATACCAACGTGGTACCAGGCAAGGTCAGCTTCAAACTTGACCGCCGAATGATCCCGGAAGAAAACCCGCAAGCGGTGGAGCAAGCAATTCGCCAAACGATCACAGAGGCAGCGTCACAATGCCTCGGTGTCGAACTCAAGGTATCCCGATTATTGCTTGCCGAGGCCTGGAAACCGCAACAAGGCAATGAGATCCTGGTTGAAACCATCCAGGATCATGCACAAAGCATTTTTGGAACAAGGCCGCCGGCCCGGGGCACGCCGCTTTATACAGACGTGCGGCTTTACGGTGCCCAAGGTATACCTGCCGTGATTTATGGCGCGGGGCCGCGAAGCGTGCTCGAATCCAATGCCAAACGTGCCGATGAGCATATCGTGCTTGATGATTTGCTCAAGGCCACCAAGGTCGTGGCGCGAAGCCTGCTTGATCTAATGAGTCAGAAAAAAGCATAGCGATCGTTTCACTCAATTCGGACTCATCTAAAACGCCTAGGGGGCGCGGACTCATCTCAAGCGCCTTAAGGCACGGACTCATCTCAACCGCCAAGCAAACGCGAGCTCGGGTCAGGCCGCTAAGCTTAGGCGCCACTTGTTGAGCATGGCGCAGGGACTATAACTACGTTTGGCCTGACGGAAATTTGCCAAACCCATATCTTGTTCGAAATTCAGCCAGCGGACATCTTGCGGCAAACGTTTGGCTAAATCATGAAACATATAAGGATAAATGCCAGGGAACTCGTCATCGCCTTTTGCAAAACGAAGCACTTCGACCCATGGGTTTAGGGTCTGGGTGATGACAAAACCAAGCGGATAATCCTTTATACAGTAAAGAATACCTTTTAAATCATAACGATCTAAGTCTTCAAGCGCTTCGATCAATGAAAGGTCGTCGGTTTGGCCAACTTCTTTGGCTTTTTGCTTCATCCAGCGCTCTAAAGTCTGCAAAACGAGCGAACGATGTTGCGATGTGATCGGTAAGGCATGGATCGCATCACGAGCAAGCAGTTGCATCATTTGCGCCTTACGTTTGCGCAACTTAGGCCCTTGATAGTGAAGGAACTGTTCTTTAGGGTAAAGGTAATCAGCATCGTCAGGACTGGCATACCAGGTCAAAGCAGGCAAATGGGCAGCCTTAAAGGCTTGCTCGATATTGATTCGCCAAGGATCAGGAATCGGATAAAGACAATCGAATCGCTCAAGCGCATGAAGTAGGCTATCTGCTCTCACTTGGCCTAAATCGCTAAGGGCTAAGGCATGCGCCTGACCATCATAGGTTTTACCACGTAGCCAGTTGCTGCCTTCCAATCGATAATCGTGTGCACGTCGAAACAAAAACAAATTCGCTGCATGCAAATCGGAGGGGCAAGCGCCACCTAAATCCTTGGCGATGACGCAAAGCGCTGCTTGGGCCTTTTCAAAGCCTGCCCAAGTCTGCTCAGGCATTGGCGAGCCATTGCGGGTGATATCGCCGCTCGCCCTGTCGAGGTGGGTCTGCTGGCGGGCCTGCAAAGCACTGGGCAATCGCCATCCACGATTGAGCTGCTGGGCCAATGACCGTCAAGTCAGTATCTTTCCAGTTGCGGCGTTGGGTCACCACCAGACAAAAATCCAAGGCATCCCCTTGAATACATTGACTTGAGCTCGGCTCACCCCACTGCCAACGCACTTGCCGTGGCCCGCGCAAATCGACAAAAGGTGCTTGATCAGGAACATCGAGCTGGCGATTCCTGAAAGTCCATGCAAAAGTGCTCACACCAAGATGTGCAATCGGCTTGAGCACCTCAGAGGCAACACGAACGCGCCCAAGGCGATCGTAAATATCTTGGCCATGTGCCCAAGTCTCCATCATGCGGGCTGTCGCAAAGGACAGAGCGCTCATCGAAGGGCCATACCAAGGCAAACGGTCTTTAGGGCCTAAGGCGCGAAGTGCTGACATGAGTTGAAGAAAACGCTCGCGCCAGAGCCGGCATAGCTCCAGGGGTTTAACCTGATGAAAATGGCTCCTTGCCACCGCGCTGATAGGCTGGCCTTGCACCATCAGCTCGAGTAGATCCGTCGCATGGCGACGAAAGGCTGGCTCATCCTTGATCGCTAACAAAGCCGCTTCATCGAAATAGCACAGATGGGCAATTTCATCCCAAGGGGTCCATCCAAAAAAGTCGGTGGGCAGCCACCATGCCGCCTCATCGAGCGCTTCAAGCTCTTTGCATAAGTCCTCGTAAGCTGCCTGAAGCAACGATAGCGTCTCTTGCCACATAGTCATCCTCGATCAAGGTCATCAAGGCATTATCACCCATGGCATCGACAAGCTCGCTCGCCCACTCGAGAAAAACCACACAAATAGCAGCCCGACTTTCCTAGACCGTAATCATCATCCGAACCCCATCCTTAGCCATGTCATGACCTTGGCCACGCGCAATAATTTGCCCGCGCGACATGACCAAATAATCGTCGGCTAAGGACGCCGCAAAATCGTAATACTGTTCTACCAACAAGATCGACATTTGTTGCTCAGTCGCCAAACGACGAATCACTCGGCCAATGTCTTTAATGATTGACGGCTGAATCCCTTCAGTCGGCTCATCGAGTAACAAGAGCTTGGGCCTTGATAAAAGCGCTCTTGCAATAGCAAGCTGCTGCTGCTGGCCGCCCGACAAATCGCCCCCTCGACGATGTTTCATTTGCTCAAGCACTGGAAACCACTGCATGACCCATGGCGGAACTCTCGATCCATCTGGACCTTTCAAGACAGCTAGTCCGCTTAGCAGATTCTCCAAGACGGTCAAACGATTAAAGATCTCGCGCCCCTGCGGCACATAGGCAAGACCTTGAGCAACACGTTGGTGCGGGGCAAGGCCGAGTAGATCGCGTCCTTGCCATTGCAAACGCCCACTACGAGGCGCAATCAAGCCCATAACAACCTTGAGTAAGGTCGACTTTCCCACTCCATTTCGACCAAGCAAGCATGTAATCTTGCCAGGTCTAAGGTTGAAACTAATATCGCGCAAGATATGACTACCGCTATAAAATTGATTCAGTCCGGACACCTCAAAAAAGCTAGCGTCCAAGATAAACCTCCACCACGTTTGAGTCGGATTGAACTTGGCTCAAACTACCTTCAGCTAGCACCGAGCCCTCGTGTAAAACCGTGACACGATGTGCAATTTTTGCTACAAATTCCATATCGTGCTCGACCACCATCATGGAGTGCTTACCACGTAGGTCCATAATCAAGCCCGCCGTGCGGTCGGTTTCAGCATCGGTCATGCCCGCAACGGGCTCATCGAGCAAAATCAAAGCCGGGTCTTGAATCAATAGCATACCGATCTCAAGCCACTGCTTTTGCCCGTGGGAAAGTTCCCCTGCCAGGCGATCGGCGCTTTCCAAAAGTCCGACGGTGCTCAACATCTCATCGACACGGTCAACTTGCTCGGCACTAGGCCGACTGAATAAACATTGCCATAACGATCGTCGCCCCGGTAAAGCAAGCTCGAGGTTACTACGCACGCTATGGGCCTCAAAAACAGTCGGCTTTTGAAACTTTCTGCCGATCCCTTTATTGGCTATTTCAGTCTCAGTCAGGCGCAACAAGTCGATTGTTTGGCCGAAAAACGCAGTGCCATGATCGGGCTTGGTCTTGCCCGTAATAACATCCATCATGGTCGTTTTGCCAGCACCATTGGGGCCGATAAGGCAACGCAGCTCGCCTCGATCAATCGTGAGTGACAGCTTATTGAGGGCACGAAATCCATCAAAACTAACCGTGATGTCTTCGAGATAAAGAATTGGTCCATGCGAAGTGTCAACACGGTCACGCGTTGCCGAACTTAAGCCCATGTCAGGTCTTCCTCCAAGGTATCACCAAGCTTCCCGACTCTCGCCTGATTAAGCCAATCATGCCCTTGGGAAGAAATAAGGTTACGGCGACAAATACAAAACCGAGTACAAATAGCCAAAGCTGTGGAAATGCCACGGTAAACCAGCTCTTGGCGCCATTGACTGCAAACGCTCCCAAAATCGGCCCAATTAAGCTTCCACGGCCTCCAATCGCAGCCCAAATCGCAATTTCAATCGACTGCGCAGGCGACATCTCACTCGGATTGATAATCCCGACTTGCGGGACATACAATGCTCCGGCAATCGCGCTGATGATTGCTGCAACCACCCAAGCAAAGAGCTTGAAATGCACGCTTCGGTAGCCAATAAAAAGAAGTCTTGCCTCAGACTCGCGAATCGCCGTAAGCACCTGCCCTGCCCTTGAATTGACGATGGCACGACAAAAAAAATAGCTTGCTACCAAGGCCAGCGCCGATAATGCAAGTAGGAGCGAACGCATGATGGGCTCTGCGATCGGATAGTCCAGGATTCGTTTGAAATCGGTAAATCCGTTATTTCCCCCAAAACCCATATCGTTACGAAAAAATGCGAGCATGGCCGCATAGGTCAGGGCTTGCGTCATGATCGAGAAGTAAACACCTTTAATGCGCGAGCGAAAGGCAAGATAACCAAAGACAGCGGCGACCAAACCCGGCACCGCAACGATGAGCACCAGCGTTGCGGCAAATGAGTCGCTGAGGCTCCAGTACCAGGGCAACGCCTTCCAATCGAGAAAGACCATAAAGTCGGGCAAGTCGCTTTGATACACACCATCTCGACCGATTTGGCGCATCAAGTACATCCCAAACAAATAACCGCCCAGCGCGAAAAACAAGCCCTGCCCAAGGGACAAAATGCCGGTGTAGCCCCAGATTAAATCCATCGCAAGTGCCAGCATGGCAAAACACAAAAACTTGCCGAGCAAAGTCATCCAAAACGCAGAAATATGCAGCGGATGATCTGCCGGGAAAGCACTGTGCGCAATCACCATCCAGGTTGCGACCAGCACCATCGCTCCGATCAAGCCCGGAGCAAGCCAAGCATGGCCTCGCATTATGTCTCCGCACTGCGACCCTTAAGAGCGAAAAGCCCCTGCGGTCGACGCTGTATGAACAAAATAATAAACATCAGTACCGTAATCTTTGCTAGAACAGCGCCTGCGACTGGTTCAAGTATCTTTGAAATCGACCCGAGTCCTAGCGCCGCAATAGCGGTACCGGCCAATTGACCTACGCCGCCCAGCACGACCACCATGAAGGAATCAACAACATATTGCTGCCCTAAATCAGGCCCGACGTTGCCAATTTGAGAGAGTGCCACCCCACCAAGCCCGGCAATGCCGCAGCCAAATCCAAAAGTCAGCATATCCACGCGGTCGGTCGCAATCCCAGTGCAGGCAGCCATCGCTCGATTCTGGGTGACCGCTCTAACAAAAAGACCAGATCGGGTCTTTTGTAGAACAAGATAAACCGCCCATAAAACCGCTAAGGCAAAGCAAAGAATTACTGCTCGGTTAAAAGGTATACCGATGTCGCCTGCCAGGCTTATCGAACCGGAAAGCCAAGAGGGATTTTCTACTTCGACATTCTGGGCACCAAACAGCATGCGACAGCCCTGAATCAGCAGCAAACTCACCCCCCAAGTGCTCAGCAAGGTTTCCAATGGTCTGCCATACAGCCAGCGAAGCACAGATCGCTCCAAAGCCATCCCGATAAGGGCGCACAAAAGGAAAGCAGTAGGCAGTGCCGCAAACAGGTACCAATCAAACCATGAGGCTGCAAACTGTCGAAACAAGCCTTGCACCAGATAGGTCGCATAGGCACCAATCATCAGAAATTCGCCATGTGCCATGTTGATCACACCCATTAAGCCATAGGTGATCGCAAGGCCAAGTGCTGCCAGTAAGAGCACGCTACCTAAACTTAAGCCTGAAAAAACCGCAGCGAGCATCTCAAAAATCCTAAGACGTTCATCCATTTGCTTGAGCGCGAGCTTGGCAGCCTGTCTTACGCTTTCGTCTGGCTCTAAAAACTGTCCCGATTCCTTTCTCAAAAGATCCTGAAGTTTTCGTCTTGCGTGCACTTCATCGGATGCAGCAAGCACCCGTACTGCATCAAGACGGCGCTCGGCTTGAGTCGATTGCAAGCTGAGATTAGCTATCGCGAGCATTAAGGCCTGCTTAACCTGTACATCCTGCTCTTTTCGGCCTATCGATTCCATAGCATCTAAATACGCTATGGTTTCTGAATCCTGTAATCGCTTGGCCGCTGCAAGTCGTCGCTTCACGTCGTCATGGCTCAGATCAATGAATGCCAGCGCCGCTTCGATCGCAGCCCTTAGCCGATTATTGACAGTCACTGATTCGGCCGGCTCGGGCTTTTGCCTGCTATCGTTAGCCTCGAAAAGAAGCCACTCGCCTGATGGCAGGCGAAAGAGTCGCTCCTCGTCTAGAGCAAGCAGCGTCGCTGCCGCCTGCGGATGCGATGTCAAGGCGATCCTTTCAATCGCTATCATTCTTTTATCAGGATCATCGCTTAACAATTCATCGAGAACCGATCGAACTATCGGCTCGATCGGTGTTTGAGCAGACAAGGGGCCGAGCGCCAAGACGCTCATCAAGAGCGTCAACACAAAGCCTTGCCAGACATGACGGTAGGTCGGCATCACGAGGCTTGAGTCAAAGGGACTTAAATATTCTGCTTTGACTCATTGCCAGCAATAAAAGGGCTCCACGGTTGTGCGCGTAGCGGTCCTTTGGTCTTCCACACGACATTGAACTGACCGTCTGCCTTGACCTCGCCAATGAAGACAGGCTTGTGCAAGTGGTGGTTAGTCTTGTCCATGGTCACTTCAAAGCCACAGGGTGCTTTGAACTTCTGTCCACCGACTGCTGCGATGACTTTCTCAACATCGGTGGTTTTCACCTGCTCAACCGCCTGCTTCCACATGTGAATCCCAACGTAAGTCGCCTCCATAGGATCATTGGTCACCACCTTTTCGGCATTGGCAAGCTTTTTGGCCTTCGCATAGTCTCGATACATCTTGATGAAGGCATCGTTATCTGGATTTTTCAAGGACATAAAATAATTCCAGGCAGCAAGATGGCCGACCAGCGGTTTCGTATCGACGCCACGCAACTCTTCTTCACCGACTGAAAAGGCAACAACGGGTACATCCTTCGCTTTGAGTCCTGCGTTACCGAGTTCTTTATAAAATGGAACGTTAGAGTCACCGTTGATCGTCGATATCACGCAGGTTTTTCCACCGGCTGAAAACTTTTTAATAGTTGCAACAATAGTTTGATAGTCGCTATGACCAAAAGGCGTGTAAATCTCTTCGATATCGCTTTCTTTGACCCCTTTGCTCTTCAAAAAGGCGCGTAGAATTTTGTTTGTTGTTCTTGGATAAACATAGTCGGTGCCCAGCAGGAAAAATCGCTTGGCGGCTCCGCCTTCCTTGCTCATTAAGTATTCGGTGGCAGGAATGGCTTGTTGATTAGGTGCTGCACCGGTATAGAAAACATTCTTTTCGAGTTCCTCACCTTCATATTGCACCGGATAAAAAAGCAGACTATTTAATTCCTTAAACACTGGAAGCACTGACTTGCGCGACACCGACGTCCAGCAGCCAAAGACCGCTGCAACCTTGTCTTGCGAAATGAGCTGTCTTGCTCGCTCAGCGAATAAGGGCCAGTTCGATGCGGGATCGACCACGACTGCTTGAAGCGGCCGACCCGTTACACCTCCCTTTGCATTGATCTGATCGATCGTCATCAGGGCAGTCTCTTTGAGCGCCGTCTCCGAAATCGCCATCGTGCCGGATAGGGAATGCAAGATGCCTACTTTGATGGGCTCTTTACTTTGACTGAAAGCGGTCGAAATCGAGCTGCAGCTAAGCGCGACAGCACCGCTGCCCTGCAGGAAATGTCTACGATCCATAGTTCACTCCAAGGAGGTTGATTTGTTGATGACGCAAAAGGCTTACTTGCCTCAATGCGTCTATGCAACCCTCATGCCAATATGGAGATGAATACGAAGTTCATCAGTTTTTCAGAAGAAAGGGCGATTTGTGCCAGCTTGGCCAGGCGAGCACCGCCATCCACTGGCTTCACGCACCAAGATGATGATTGATAGGATCACCAAACCGGCGTGCATGCACCAAGATGGCTATAGACTTTGATCGCGTAATTGACGTTTTAGAATTTTCCCACTTGGGTTTTTCGGGAGGCTTTCAACAAAGAACACACGCTTTGGACATTTAAAGCCCGCCAAATGACGATGGCAGTGCTCGATGACCGCCTGTTCCACAAGCTGATGGCCCGTCTTGATCACCACAAAGGCCGTCACCGCCTCCACCCATTTGGGATCGGGCAAACCGACGACAGCGACCTCGCTGACCTCACCGAGCCGATAAATCATTTCCTCGACTTCACGACTCGCCACATTCTCACCACCGGTCTTGATCATGTCCTTTTTGCGATCGACCACGGTCATGTAGCCCTCTTCATCGATGATGGCTAAGTCCCCGCTGTGAAACCAGCCCCCTCTAAAAGCCATCGCGGTCTTTTCTGGGTCATCTAAATAGCCCTGCATTAAATGCGGCGAACGGTGCACGATTTCACCCACCTCACCTGGCACAACATCCCGCATATCGTCATCGACAACTCGGGTCTCAACGTGAAGCACAGGCTTGCCGCATGAACCTGCTTTGCGCCACTGATCTTCCGGCTGCAACATCGTTGCAAGCGGCGCAATTTCAGTTTGCCCATAGAGATTCCAAAAGCGCACCTGCGGAAGCCGGGAAGTGAGTTCCTTGAGCACTTCGACCGGCATGATCGAGGCCCCGTAATAGGCTTTACGAAGGCTTCCAAGACGTTGTGGCGAAAAGCCAGGGTCGCGCAACATGCCGATCCATACGGTAGGCGGTGCAAAAAAACTGTTGATTTGGTGCTGCTCGATGAGCGCAATAAGCTGCGACGGCACGGGTCTTGCTGCGATGATATTTTGTGCAGCCACATAAATCGACGGACCAAAGAACACGTCGAGTTGCGCGCAATGGTATAGCGGCAAGGCATGCAAGAGCTTGTCCTCAGCGCGCACCTCGGCATCAATCACGCAACTTACATACTGAGAAAGAATGGCGCCGTGGCTGAGCATCGCGCCCTTGGGTAGGGACTCGGTGCCACTGGTATATACAATTTGCGCCAAAGTCTGTGGTTGATCAACATCGATGCCGTTTTTAGCGTCGATCTCCCTCTCAACTGGATCATAACCACTGCCAACCTGGCCGAGTAATTGTTCTAGAGACTTCATGCCCTTCGGGGTTTGTTGACTATCCTCAGAGGGAAGGCCAAAGACGTGCTTAAGCACTGGCGCCTGCACCTGAGCGGCTAGTGCCAACTCAGCATGCTCAAGATCACAAGCTAAAGCGAGCACCTTGGCATGCGAAAGAATATAGGCCACTTCATCAGCCTTGAGCATAAAATTGATCGGTACAAAAACTGCATTTATCCTCGCGACTGCGAATCGCCAAAGCGCGAAGGCATGCGAATTTCGCGCAAGGATACCGACCCGATCCCCTGCACCGAGACCTTCTTGTCGCAGGGCCGCAGCGAGTCGGCTTACCAATCGATCGAATTCGGAATAACTCCAGCGCGTCTCCCCGCAACAAATGGCCATACGATCCGGAAAACGCAAGGCCGAGCGACGCACAATATCGGAAAGTTGATGGCGTCGGACCGAGGAAAAAGTATCGGCACCGGTTTCCAGCTTAGGCCGTGCGGCGGACATCAAGCTTGAGTTCATGGCAAGCTCCCACGTTTGTCAATGTAGCGAAACTTAGCATCTACACAAAACATAACAAGGTGATAGGCATGAAGCAAAAGCAGGTCGTCCGTTTTGACGTATGGTATGACTCGATTCTGGAACAACGTTTCGCACAAGAAGCCGACATCCGTCTTGTCACCGTGAAACGACAGGGTGAGGACAGGGCTGCGCTTGAAGCGCTTGCGAGCGCTCATGTTTACCTCATCACAGCCGCTAAGGACGAGCTACCAAAAGCCTGGTGGGCCCATGAAAAACTCATCGATCAATGCCCCCAATTGCTTTGTGTTTCAAGTAGCGGCGCAGGATTCGATACTGTTGATGTCGAGGCGTGTACCAAGGCAGGTATTGCTGTGCTTAATCAAAGCGGCTGTAATGCGAGGTCTGTGGCAGAACATGCGATTGGGCTTATGCTTGGGCTTAGCCACCGGCTTGGCGAAGGCGATCGGATGCTACGCAGCGCTGATCGCTCTTTTTCAAGAGAAGACCTGATGGGGTCCGAGTTAGGCGGTAAAACCCTTGGTATCGTCGGCATCGGCATGGTTGGGCGTGAACTGGCAAAACTTGCTCATGCCTTCGACATGCATGTCATTGCCTACGATCCATTGCTGAATCCATTGACGATTCGCGAGCGGGGCGCAGAAGCCGTTTCACTTGAAGCATTGCTCGCCACCTCCGATATTGTCAGTCTTCATTGCCCACGCGATGCAAGCAGCATCGGCATGTTCAACGAGCAGCGCTTCGCAGCGATGAAGCCAGGCGCGTGGTTTATCAGCACTGCCCGCGGTGGCATCCATGATGAAGCTGCCCTACACCAAGCGCTTGTACAAGGTAAGCTTGCCGGGGCCGGGCTTGATGTCTGGGATCACGAGCCTCCGCCCTTTGATCACCCCTTAGTCCAACACCCCAGGGTCATTTCAAGCTTTCATACCGCGGGTGTCACAAAGCAAGCCCGATACAGAGCGGCGCTTTGGGGCGCTGAGCAAGTCATTGACTTTTTATGTGGCGTAAGGCCGCCGCGGCTTGTTAATCCCGAAGTCTGGCCCCAGCTTGAGAGCCGACTTGCAAAGGCCATGAAGGCCTACGGATGGGCACGCAAATCGATTTGAAGCAAGCTGCTGAGTTGATCAATGCTTGCGCTTGGATCGGAGACTTTGATCGTTTGCATACCCATCGCTCTTGCAGGCTTCAAATTAATACCTAGATCGTCTAAATAAATACATCGTTCTGGATCTACATCGAGTGCTTCGATCATCATCTTGTAGATCG